>Ga0164241_10000341_pt1 | contig 94437 bp, 80 predicted proteins | sample OricomyardsoilBY_FD_108780 | JGI IMG/M metagenome (GOLD analysis project Ga0164241, IMG submission 108780) | Backyard soil microbial communities from Emeryville, California, USA - Original compost - Back yard soil (BY) | ecosystem: Environmental > Terrestrial > Soil > Unclassified | place: USA... | reverse complement strand
CGAAGCGGCGAGCACCGCAAGGAATCCCTCCCTCTCCGCAACTGATGCCCCAACTCGCAGGTGCTCGCCCCCTGCGGGGGCTGCGCGCCTGCGGTCTTCCCCAAAGCCGTGCTCGCGCGCGCCCGGGTGACGTGGGCTGCTGAAGGTTCGAAGCGTGTCCGTGGGCGCGCGCTGCGCGCGGCAGGGGAAGACACGCGCTCCGCGGCACCGCTAAGGCTCACGAGCAGTGGCCGCATGAATTCAGAAAGTCGAACCGTTGCTATGTATCCGTCCGGTCAATCAGGCTACAGAAGCGGGGAAAGCGACGCTGGAAGTGCCTACGGCTGAGCAGCCGGAGCAGGTAGACCCTCCAGCGCCCTTCGAGCCTGAGGCAGAGAACGAGCCGTCGAAAACGCAGCCGGGGCCGCAGGCGAACAAGAAGAGGCGCAAGCGTGTGCGCTCAATGAAGGTCGACCCAAGCAAGGTCGAGCGCAAGGAAGAGCGCGCCACCATCCCGACAGAGGAACGGTGCCGCGCGCTGTGCGGCGGCGACAAGAACGACGGAGCACGGGAGCACGAGCTCTTCGTCTTCATTCCCGCTCGCATCGAGGTGCGCGCCGAGGTCCGCGAGAAGTAGAGCTGTCCGACGTGCCGGAAGGACGTCTCGGTAGCGCCGCGCGCTTCCACGCCGGACGTCGAGCGGAAGGTAGACGCCTCCCTGCTCGCCAAGCTCGTACGCGACAAGTGCGCCCTTGGGCTCCCCCTCGATCGGCAACGCCGAGAGCTCGAGCGCATGGGGCTCGCCGACACTGGATAAGTCTCGAAAGACTCCGCCGCACCGAGAAACCTTCCCGCCGCAACCAACGTGAACGTTTTCGCCGCAGACCGATCATGTCGTGGGAAGGTGCGGGGGAGAGCTGCTAACGCCTACGGGTTGACCGGCACACTGATGAGGCTCGAACGCACTGGTCCCAAGCTCTGCACTTTGGGCGCGTTGGAGGCAGTACCCTCTCGGCAATGGATTGGCACAGAAAGACGAGACCTGTTACGAACGCGGTCTATGCTCGCGCTTTCCCGACGTCTCCTCGACACTGCGCTGTTGGCGGGGCTGATACCATTGTTTGCGAGCACCTGCGCGTGCAGCGATCTCGGCAATTGCCCGTCTTCCAAGCCGGACATCACAATCGAGAGCGGCGTCACTGATCAGGACGCGAAGACTTATCAGTCGGCGCCTCCCTGGGGTCCGCGGGATCCATTCCCCCCGAAGACCACGGTGCATTTCGTGCACCACTTGGGCTTCGTGCCGGAGCTTATGCAAAGCTTCGTCTCGTTCTTGCCGGAGAACTCCAACGCAAGCGAGAACGCCGGCAACCAAGGTGAGTGGTTATGCGTCGATGACGAGGAATTCGTCCTTCGAAATAACACCTGTCAGAATTTCTACGTCGTCGTTTCCGCACAAGGCTCAGGCGCGCAACATGCTCCCTGTAAGTGCTCGGAGCGCCAGGACGACGGAACTTGCCCCTAGAGCGACAAACGGTTTGAAAGCAGCAGTCGTGCTGCGCATTGCATTCCCAGGGTCTGAGTCGTCTCGAGATTCTGAATGGCGCAACAGCGACGCAAATCGAAGAGGTAACGCGGCTGGCGCAGTAGCGGGCGCGGCCGGCCCTGGCGTTGGGCAACGTGAGCGGTAACCGTTCGGGGGTGGGCTTGAGGCAAGCGTCGTAGCCGTGCGATGGGGTCGTGCACGACGAACACGACCTCGGAGTTGGAGCGCCAGATTGAGCAGATGGTGGCGGCGCATGTGGCGGCGCTGCGAAAAGCGCCGCAAGGCGCCGTAGAGCGCGCGTTCGCTGCGGCGAGTGCGTCGGCACCTACGGCGGCTCCGTCGCGCCCGCGAGCCGTGCGTGCCGCGAGCAAGCGCCGCGGGGGGCTGAGCTGTCAGCGCTGGGCGAGTGCTTCTTCGAGGCGCTGAGCCGCAAGCCAGGCGAGACGATGGCGGTGCTTTTCGGCAGAAGTCGGCGCATCGCCTCAAGAGTTGCACCGGGCAGTAGGTCGATTGCGGGAGGCCGGACGGGAGAAAGGATCCGAACCCATTTCGCGTTTCGTTTCACGGCGTTGGCTCGCAAGCTCGAGCGCTTCGCACCGTCTACCCAACGTCGCCCAGCGACTCGCTGGTAAACCGCAGCGCCGCCCGGATGTCCAGCGTGAAAGTGCTAAGACACGCTGGTGCTCTGGATCGCGCTCGTCGCAGGCCTCGTCGCTTGGGGATTGCTCGCGAGGCGCGGCACGTCTTCGGTGACACGTGCAGGCTGGCTTGCCGCACTTGCCGCGCTTGTCACCATCGTGCTGGCCACGCGCGTGGGCGCGCGAGCACTCATCGCCCTCATACCAACGTTGGCCTGGCTCGCCTCACGTTGGCTGCAAAGCGCGGTTCCAGGCGAGCAGCCTCGCCCCGCGAGCGGTCCGGCCCACGCGCGCGACCCGATGACGCAAGAAGACGCCCTCCGCGTGCTCGGACTGCGCGCGGGTGCCAGCAAGGCGGAGATCGCGACCGCGCATCGTAACCTGATCAAGAAGGTTCACCCCGACCATGGTGGGTCCGATCTTTTGGCGCAGCAGGTGAACGAAGCCAAACGGGTGCTCGACTCCAGCGCGTCGCTGTGAAGTGGCTGCGACCCGACCCGACCCGACCCGATCCGACCCGACCCGACCCGATCCGACCCGACCCGACCCGACCCGACCTGCGCTGGGCGCAGGCCATTTCGCGCGACCGGTCTCCTCACCCCTTGACGTAGCCGCGCCCTTCCACGATTTGCCCGCCGCGGACGCGCATCAGGTTCAAGCCACGCACCGAGTCGGCCTCGCCCGTGCCCCAAAAGTAGCGCCAGCGGATGTGCGCGTGCTCGCCGTGCACTTGCACGTCCTCCAGCTCGAAATGGGCCGCGCGGTCCTCAGCGATACCCCGCCACACGCCGAGGCACGCTTCGCGGCCCACGTGGCGCGCGCCCAGCGGCGCAGGCGTGGTGTTTTCCAGCACGCATTCGTCGGCGACGAGCTCTTCCAGAAGGGCCGGCTCGTGGCGTAGGAATGCGGCGTTGAAAAGCTCGATCACTTCGCCCGTGCTGCGCGGCTTGGCTGGCTCGTCGTGCGCGTGACGCGCCTGCTCCAGACGGTAAAGCGCTAGCTCCTCTTGGAAAGCGCGCGCCACGCTCGGTCGCTGGCCGAGGCGAGCTCGGTACTCTGCGAGCGCCGGCCACCGCGTCAAGTCGACGGGCGTGGCCGTGCTCCAATTCAGGACCGTGAATAAGTAGGCATCGGCAACCGAGAACTCGTCGAGCAGAAACTCTCGCCCTTGCAGGTGCCGAGCGAGCCACGAGAGGCGTGAGTCGCTCAGGCTCAAGGCGTAGCTCTTTGCGTCCGGGCCAGCTTGCTCGACCAAGAGCGGTGTGAACAAACCCTTGTGCAGCTCCGTACCGATGAAGCACAACCACTGCTGCAGCCGCGCGAGCCCGAGCGCGTCGGTGGGAGCGAGCCGAGCGTGCGGATAGCGGCGGGCCACGTACTGCAGCACCGCCGCGTTTTCACTCAGCACCTGGCCATCGTCTAGCTCCAACGTGGGTACCAGGCCGAGCGCGTGAACCTCGCGAAGGTCGCGCCCGCTCGCCGTCATCTTGGTCCCGGGATCGACTTGGTCGAAAGTCGCGGCGGAGCCCGCTTCGTAAAGCGCGATGCGCGTTGCTAGTGAACAGGCCAACGGAGAAAAATACAGCTTCATGGTGGGTTACCTCTGCCCGCCAACTTGCCGCGTTGGCAGCAATGCGACCAACGCATTGTCGTGCTACGAGCAATGCGTGACACGCATACCAGCGCCGTCTGCGCCGCCCCCCTCACGCCCCCAGCTGGAGATTCGTGATCTAGACTTGGTGCTGGCCCTGGCCGCCGCGGGCAGCACCGCCGGCGCCGCTTCCGTGCTGCACCTGACGCAGTCTGCGGTCAGCCGCGCACTGGGCCAGGCCGAGGAGCGCGTCGGGGTACCGCTGTTCGAGCGGGGCGCGCGCGGCCTGTCGCCCACCGTTGCGGGCCGACGGTTGCTCGCGGGCGCGCCCGGCATCTTGCAACAGCTGCACGAGTTGGAGCGAGCAGTGGCGGCACCACTGCAGGAGCCCGAGCGCGTGCGGCTGGTGTGCGAGTGCTACACGGCCTATCGCTGGCTGCCCTCGGCCATGGCCAACCTGCGCGAGCAGTGGAGCGATCTCGAGGTCGAGGTCGGAGCGGAGCACACGGGCGATCCGGTGCGGGCGCTCGTACGCGGCAAGATCGACCTCGCATTGCTCACGACCAGCGCGCTGCCGAAGGGACAAGGCTTACGGCAACAGCCGCTGTTTGCCGACGAGATCGTGTTCGTGATGGCGCCACGTCACCGCTTGGCCCACCAGCGCCGCATCACGCCGTTGCAGCTCCAGGGCGAGCAGCTCATCACCGGCAATACGCCGCCGGCGGAGGCGCGCTGGTTCATGCGCGCTGCGTTCGGGCGCCGTCGGCCCAAGCTGCATTTCCTGCAGCTGCCGCTGACCGAGGCGATCATGGACGCGGCGCGAGCCGGCATGGGCGTGGCCGTGTTGTCCGAATGGATAGCGAGCGGTTACGTCGAGCAAGGTGACTTGGTCGTGCGCCGGTTCTCGTCCGGCCCATTGCGCCGCCCCTGGCGCATCGCCTACCGCGACGAGCTGGCCGGAGTCGCCGAACGCCTCAAGGGCGTGCTCGCTGGCGTGGTGCCGCACCTACGTGTAGCTGGCTGAACGCGTGGTAGGCCTCGCCTGCGCGCCCAGCTGGGCGCGGCGCGCGCGGGCTCTGCCCGCGCCAGGAACCCCGGCCTACCAAGAAATCCGCTCGCCTCGAACCTCGCAGTCTAGGGCGAGCTAGCGAGAGCGAGAGCAGGCGCCGTCACGGCGTCAGCTCGACTTGGTCGATGTAGAGGGTGCCGGCCCAGTCCGTGAACGGCGTGAAGCCGACGCGGAGGTAGTTGGCGTTGACGGTCGAGATGGTGCCCGAAACCTTCACCCAAGTTTTCACCTGGGAGGGAATGCCGAAGCCGAAGCCGTTGAAGCTTCCATCGCTGTCGAGCGAATAAATCGTATCTTTGTTGCTCGGATACGCGGGCCCGTCCCGGTACACGTACATCGAGATTCCGCTCACGTCGGTGGAGACGCCCGCGTTCGGGCAGAATGGGACGCTCAGCGCGGCGGTAGAGCTCCCGGCCAGGTTCACGTCGATGGCCAGCGAGCGCGTTCCGCTGAACGGAGCCCCGGCGGGCGTGGCCCGCAAGACCGGGGTGGGGTCCCCAGAGTTGTAAGGGCCCCAGCGCTCCACGGTGTTGGACTCGAAGTCCCAGCTTGCGCAGGCGTTGCAGCTGAACTTGGCGCCCGTGCAGGTACAAACGGACGAGCTGCACTTGCGGTTAGCACCGCAGTCACCGTCACACGACCCGCAGTGTTTGGCGTCATTCGTGAGGTTGTAGCAGCCCTGCGAGCAGTTCTGCAGGTTCGAAGCGCAGCACATGGTGCCCCCGCCGCTCTGCGAGGTCGAGCAGTTGCCGCTGCTGCAAGTCACCGCGCCCGAGCAGCCGCCCGTGTTGTTGCCGAGCTTCGACTTGCACGCGCCCCCGGTGCAATACTGCGAGCTCGAGCAGGCCACGGACTGAGCCGCGCCGCACGCGCCGGAGCCGTTACAGCTGGAAGCCAGCTTGGCGGTGGAGTCGTTGGAGCACGTCGTCGGGCACGCGACCTCGTTACCGGGGAACACGCAGCTGGGGCTCGTTCCGTCGCACTTCTTCGTGCCGCACGTGCCCGAGCCGCCGCAAGACGTGCGGGGCGTGGTCACGGCCTTGCAGGTACCGGGGGTCTGCTTGCAAGACTGGCATTGGCCGGTGCAAGCGCTGTTGCAACAAACACCGTCCGCGATGATACCGCTCGTGCACTCGTAGCCGTTCGTGGCCGAGGTGCCGTCCGACTTCCGGGCCACGCACTTACCGGTGCCGAGGTCGCAGTAGTTGCCAGTGGTGCAGTCCGTTTGCTCATCGCAAGGGCTGGCGCAACCCGCGGCCGTACACGGAAAGCCATTGCAGTTCTGCGGCGTCGCCGTCGTGCAGGCCCCGGCGCCATCGCGATCGCAGGTGGTAGCCGGAATGAAGCTCTTGCCGTCGCTGCTGCAGCCGGCCTTCACGCAAACGTGGCTCGCGGCGACCTTCGCGCACGCGCCCTCACCGTCACACGTGCCGTCTTGCCCGCACTGATTGGTCGCGGTTTGGTCGGCACAAGCGTCGTGCGGGTCTTGGCCGACCAGCACCGGCGCGCACACGCCATCATTCTGGCCCGTGAGCGCGTTGGAGCACGCCTTGCAATCGGCGCAAGCGCTCTCGCAGCAAACCGAGTCGACGCAGTGGCCGTTCTCGCAGTCGGCGTTCTTTCCGCAGGCGAAGCCGTTTGGCAACGGTTCCGCCACCATCGGCATCCCGCCTTCGGCGCCCGAGCCGCCACTGCCCGACCCGCCGGCGCCCGACCCTCCCGCTCCGGACATATTCTGAGTGCCGCCCGACGACTCGCCCGCCATCGACGACGCCGCGCCTTCGCCCACGTCGGCGCCCGAGGTTGCGCCGGTTCCGCCCTCGCTCGAAGCTCCACCAACCGCAGGCCGCCCACCGCTACCTGCATCCTCACCCGCCGCGCCCGCCTCCCCCATCGAGAAGACATGTTTTTTCGTCGAGCAAGCGCCGAAAGCCACCAAAAACACAAACAGGCACGCAACGCGCCCACTGACCCCGAAACTCATGCCATCACCCTTCACTAGTTGCGCTTGACGGTCAATCAGCGATTTCGACCCCGGGCCAAGGCGGCCGCCGGCCTCGCAGGAATCCCATCGCGCACTGCGTCATGCGGAGCGCGGGCGCGCACCATTCCCAAGCAGCGCCACGCTTTCGCGGCTGCCGCTCGCCCGGAGCTCAGTCTGTGCGCGGCGGGAATGACCTGCGCTCTCGCGTCGGCTGAGACGGCTCACTCCTCGGCGTTGGTCGTAGAGTCAGCCACTCTATTCGTCGGCGTGCTCCTCGCGATACGCCCGAACCATCTCCGCTGTCACGTCACGCTCAAAGCACAAGGGCGCTTCCCCGCCCTCACGACTGTACGCGCTCCGCCGACCGCAGCTCGATCCGTTCCGCGCTCGACTGTACGGACACGGACAGTTACCGTCGTAGGCCGCGATTGACTCGGCGATCAGGACCTTCTTGATTTGTGAATCGCTCAGCCGCTTCTTGGTGGCGCCCTCCGCCGCAAACAGCGAACCGGACGTCGAGACCACGAGGAGCAAAGCCGACGCGAGATGCAACGGGCGCATCTCGTCAGAATACGCTTCGATAGCTCGCCCCGGCTAGCGCTGCTGTCACCGTTCGACCACTACGATCGAATTGCTCACCACATGTTTGGGTGAGGCACCACCAGCCGACCGGGGGTTGCAACACAGAGGAGCCCGCGCTCCGTTTCCGCCATCGTTTCACTCTATCGTAAAGTCGCGGCGCGGCAGCGGCTACACTGCGGGCGATGTCGTCTCTTCACGTCGTTGGCGCGGCTATTGTTCGAGAGGGGCGGTGTTTGGTGGCGCGGCGCGGGGCGCAGATGAGCTTGGCGGGTAAATGGGAGTTTCCGGGCGGCAAGGTCGAAGTTGGGGAGTCGCCCGAGGTCGCGCTGGCGCGGGAGATTGAGGAGGAGCTGGGGATTCAGATTCGGGTAGCGGAGCTGCTGGGTATGGGGAGCGCGAGGGTGGGGAGCCGGGCCATCACGCTCGAAGTTTATGCGGCGAGCATCGTAGACGGCGTGCTCGCGCTGCGAGAGCACGCTGAGATTGTGTGGGCGGACGCGGAGAGCCTCTTGGGGTTCGATTGGGCGGACGCTGATGTGCCTTGCGTGCCGGCGGTGGCGGACTGGCTTCGAACGGCGCGGCCCTCCGGTTCTGAAAAGTCAGTTCGGTAGCGAACTGACTTTTGCGACGTGAAGAGGCCTTCCGGTTCTGAAAAGTCAGTTCGGTAGCGAACTGACTCTTGCGACGTGAAGAGGCCTTCCGGTTCTGAAAAGTCAGTTCGGTAGCGAACTGACTCTTGCGACCAGCGGGGATGCATCGGTCGCGAGGGCGACTGACTGGGCCATTCGCGGGCCCTTAGGTGAACACGCTACGGCTGGCGCGCTCGCTGGCAAAGCGGCCGGGCGTGGTGCCAACGATACGGCGGAAGTGGCGTGTGAGCTGGCTTTGATCGTACAGCCCCACCTGCGGCGCGAGCTCCGAGGCGCGCACGCCGTGCTTGAGCAGCTCTTTTGCGCGTTGAACGCGCAGGTGGGTCAAGTAAGCGTGCGGTGGTAGCCCGATTTGGGCACGAAACGCTCGACAGAGATGAAATTTGTCGAGCCCGGCGTACTCCGACAGCTCGTCGAGCGTGAGCGACTCGGCCAGCCGCTCACGCAGGTATTCCATGGCACGCCGCACGGGGCGCGTCAGGTCCGGCGCCACGCCCAGGAGCGCGAAGGCCGAGACCGCCTCCGCCAGCGCCACCTCGAGCGAGAGGCGATCGGCACCGGCGCACACGGCGTCATTCAGGCGATGAAACGGCGCCGCTCGCTCGTCGCCCGGTTCGAAATGCGGAATCGAGCTCACCTTGCCGGCCTCACGCACCCGCTGGACGTCGGCCTCGGGCAAGATGATGGCCGTAAACGTCGCAGCGCCATCGCGTCTGAGATCGCGATGCACGTCGCCCGGCTCCTTCACATGGATGGTGCCGGGCACGTTGCGCCAAATTCGCCCACGCCCCCACGACTCACTGCGACCGCGCTCGGTGCGCCCAACGGCGTAGAACTGTTTCACTCCGGCCACGAGCGAGTCAGTCGTGGTGCGAAAAGCGCGCAGCCCGGGCACGGAAACTGGCAGCGAAACGGAATGCCACACACCTCCAGGCTAGCGCGAGCACGGGGGCACCGCTTGGCGATTCTTGGCAGAAAAATCCCGCCAAGAATCGCCAAGATAGCCCCTCTCGGCGTCTGTACACCTAGGGCATGCATGACCACCTCGTCGCCCTCGTCACCGGGGCAAACAAAGGCATTGGCCTCCAAATTGCCAAAGAGCTCGCGGCTCGTGGCTTCACCGTGCTGCTGGGCGCTCGCGACCTCGAGCGCGGCCAGGCGGCCGCCAAGGACATCGGCGGGCGGGCGCGCGCCATCCAGCTCGACGTGACCCGTGCCTCGTCCATCGCCGCCGCTGCGGCTCACGTCGAGAGCGAGCTCGGTCGGCTGGATGTGCTCGTCAACAACGCGGCCATTTCTACCGTGGCCAAGCCGGACCTATCGTTCGAGGACATCTTGGCCAGGGGTCGCCCCAGCTCGGCGTCGCTCGACGACGTGCGCGCGGTGTTCGAGACCAACGTGTTCGGCGTGATCGCGGTGACGCAAGCGTTCCTGCCCTTGCTGCGCGAAGCACCCGCTGGTCGCATCGTCAACCTCACGAGCGAGGTTGGCTCGCTCACCAAGCAAGTCGATCCCACTAACCCGTTTCGCGGCATCCTCAGCGTCGGCTACTGCCCTTCCAAGACGGCCCTGAATGCCATTACCGTAGCGTTCGCCAAAGAGCTCGAGACGACGCGCATCAAGGTCAACGCCGCCTGCCCCGGCTTCACCGCCACCGATTTCAATCGCTTCCGCGGCACCCGCACGGTCGAGCAAGGCGCCCGCGAACCCGTGCGCCTGGCCCTGCTCGACACCAGCGGCCCCACCGGCACGTTCTCGAACGAAGCGGGACCCCTGCCCTGGTAACGAGGCCGCGGCTACGGCAGAATTTTGCTCAAAAAGGCGAACATTCCCGGCGAATCGACGGTGCCCATGCCGGCGATCCAGGCGCTGCCCTCATGGTCGATGCCGAGCGAGCTGTGAATGCTCCCGGTAAAAAATGATCGGCTCCAGACCGGGCGGCCATCGGGGCGGAGCTTGAGAGCGTAGAGCTTCTCGAAGCTGGGCTTGGGTAAGCTCGTATTCAGCTCGAGGCCGTTGCCGACCACGACCAAGTTGGCGAAAGAGTCGACGGCGATGGCGTCCACGCTGGCGCCCGCCGTGCCGCTAGCAAAGGATTTTTGCCAAATGAGGTCAGCGGCGCGGGTGAGCTGCGCGATCCAAACGTCCGCCGCGCTGCCATTCGAGACCTCGTGGACTGCTCCGCTGTAGCGCAGCTTGGCGTCGAAGGTGCCGGCCACCACGATACGTAGGTTGCCGTCCACGGCCACGCCGCGCAGCGTGAGCTCACCGGGCAAGTGAGCCGCAACGATCGCGGTGGAGCTGGAATCGAACTTCTGAATGAAGGAGCGCGCGCCGCCGTCGTTGCGAACACCGTTGCCCACCACGACGATGTCGTCGTTGGCATCCACCGCGAACCCCGTCAGGCTACAGCTGGCCCAGTCCGTGGGAATGGTATCTACGGCCCAGAGCGCTTGGCCATCGCTGTTGAGCTTGACGAGGTAGCCGGAGCGGCCGCTTCGTGAAAGCTGCGCGCCGCCGAGGCTCAGCAATTCCGAGTAATTGCCGCTGAGCAAGATGTGACCGTTGCTGTCCATGCCGACGCGCCCAGGCTCCACGCCCGTGTTGGCCGTCCATTGGCTCGACGATACCTCGCCATTGGCGTCGAGGCGTTCCACGAACACTCCGGCGGCGTCTCGCCCTTGCAAAACCAGCTCACCGTCGGGCGCGAAGCGCAAGCCCGTGACGTCGTCGGAAGCGTCGCGGGAATAGCGGTAAGACCACTGGGCAATGCCGCTCGCGTCTAGAGATACGACGAAGCCATCGGTGCCGGGTGCTGCGGTTTCGGCGGACAACAGCGGCTTGCTGGAGCCACCGAAATCGAGCTTGCCACGGAAGCGGCCCGCGAGCGCCACGCGCCCGCTTTCCGAAATAGCCAGATCGTTGATGAAGATGGCGTTAGCGTCGACTTCTTGCTGTTCCACGACCTCGCCCGTGCAAAGCTCGAACGTGTCGGCGCACTCCGGCTCGCTCACCACGCGGCAGTCGCCGACCGAGAGGTCGCACGTGGCGTTCGGCGAGCCGCCAACCAGCGACCCGGCGGTGCCAACGCCCCCGGTGAGCATGCCGCCAAACGCCAAAGTGCCACCAGCCGCGAGCTTGCCGCCCGTGGACGCGCCGGAACCACCGAGCGTGGCGCCGCCCACCGACGACGCGCCGCCTGTCCCCGCAGCCTCGTCTTCTGCGGACCAAAGCCCCGTGCGCCCGCACCCCAGGCCCAACCCAACGCCCAAGCACAACGTCACCCACTGAAGTCTCCGCATGTCTCTCATCACCCACGGCGATCGTAGCATGGGTAGTCTCGAGGCGAACGCAGCGAAGCCTCGAGCGCACCCCAGAAACTGCTGCGGGCGAGCGCGGCGGCGTGTGGGCACGTAGGCGAAGCGCACGACGCCGTGGCAGCGACACGCGTGAGTGCAATGCGCTGGCACGTCGTTGCGTTTGCCGGCCTGCGCGCCCGCGCTCGAGAGACTCGAAGGGCGGCGATGCCCCGAGCGCGACGAGCGGTGTCTTCACCCGCCCAACGCCGACTCGGACCGGACCCGGACCCGGACCACGGACCCAGACCGGGCCGCGGCGCGCCGCACTTCGCCCGCTGGCTTAAAGCCGGCGGTTCCTCCAGAAATCGGCCACAAACCGGGTAATGTTCGCGGCTGGCCGGAATGCGGCGGCGCTTAATCTGGGCAGGGGGTGGGCGTAAATGAGGATGAGGACTCATCGGCCCCAGGGTGGCCGTCCGCTCGGTCTCCTTCCGTCCGACATCATGAATCGCCACAACGAAAGCCCGGTGGCCCCGCGGCAGCCGCCTCGCCCCAGCCGTGGCCCAGCCGTGCTCGAGCTCAAGAGCCTGCGGGGCAAGTTCGTGCGCATTCTGCTCGCGGTGTCGCTGCTGATGGCTATCGCGACGACCGCTATCGTGGTGCTGCTGAGCGTCCAGGCCTCGGCTCGACACCTGGCCGCCGTCCAGGGCCACATCCAAGACGGCATCGTCAGCAAAGGCAAGGTGCTCACCCAGCAGCACGCGCTGGCTTTGCGCAGCCTGGTGCTCGACAACGCATTTTTGGACATGCAACGCTTGGTCGAGCGCGCGGTGAAGGACGATCCAGACCTCGTCTATGGCTTGTTCGTCAACGCCGAAGGCGCCACGCTGGCCAAGAGTGGGCGAGGGGTCACGGCCGATCAGGACCAGCCCCCGGACCAGAACGCGTGGCGCACTTTGGGCCTGGAGCAAGAAGAGCTCCTCGTGAAGGCCCCCAGCGTGAAGCGCGTGACCCGGCTCGATAAGGATCTGGTAGAGGTCGCGGTGCCGGTCGTCTCCGAGGAAGGCGAGCAGCTGGGCACGATTCGCTACGGCCTATCGACGGACCGCGTGCATCAGGCGTTGGCGCAGGCCAAACGAGAGTCGGACGAGCGCCTCTGGCACTCCGGGATGCTGATGGTGGCGCTCGTGAGCGCCGTCACCGGCGTCGGGCTCGTGCTCAGTCGCGCCCAAGCGGTGCACGTGACCGAGCCCGTCGGCGCGCTCCAGCGAGCGGCCGAGGCGCTGGCGCGCGGCGACCGCTCGGCGCGCGTCGACATCCGCTCCGGCGACGAGCTGGCGCTCCTGGGCGCTTCTTTCAATCGCATGGTCGACGAGCTCGACGGCTCGTACCGCGAGCTGGAGCGCATGAATCGCACCCTCGAGGAGCAGGTCGAAGCGCGCACCGCTGAGCTGGCGCTCAAGAACCGTGACATGCGCCTGGTGCTCGACAACGTAGACCAGGGCTTCATCAACCTTTCGCCGCGAGGGGCGATGACGGGAGAGCGTTCGGCCATCGTGAGTCAGTGGTTCGGCAGCTCCGAAGGGGCGCAGCCTTTTTGGGAGTACATCGGCAGCGTCTCGCCTTGTTTCGCGGAGCTGTTCAGCGAAGCCTGGTCGCAAATCGACGATGGCTTCTTGCCGCTCGAGGTGTGTCTGACCCAGTTGCCGGCGCAGCTCAGCCTCGGCCAGCGGACTTGGAGCTTTCGTTACCTGCCCTTCCACGGCGCGCGCACGGAGGACGAGCTGGAGGGCCTGCTCGTCGTCATCGCAGAAGTGACCGAACGCCTAGCCCGCGAACGGGAGGAGGCCGAGCACGGCGAGCTCATGCGCTGCTTCGAGAATTTGATGAAAGATCGAGACGGATTCATCAGCTTCTTGCAAGAGGCAAGCGCCATGGTGCAGCAGGTTACGTCGCCGGTTGCCACCGGAGATCTCGCCGCCTTGAGGCGCACCTTGCATACGCTGAAAGGTAACGCCGCCCTGATGGGGCTCGGTGTCGTGGCCGGCTTGTGTCACACCCTCGAGACCGAGCTGGCCGACACGCTGAGCATGAGCCCGCGGACGTTGGCTCAGCTGCGCACGCGCTGGGCCGCCGTTGGCGATCACATCACCAGCCTCACGGGCTCGAAGCGAACGCGCGTCGTGGAGGTTCCCGAGGATGAGTACTTGGCGCTGCTCACGCGGCTCTCTACGACCGATCCGAGCTCCGAACCGCTGAAGCAGTTGCTCAGCTGGCGGCTGGAGCCAGCGTCCAAGCCCCTTTCGCGCCTGGCCGCGCAGGCCAAGTCGCTCGCGCAGCGGCTGGGTCGGGGCGACATCGAGGTCGAGGTTTCGGGGGACGACGTGCGCCTCGACATGCAACATTGGTCGCCATTTTTCGCAGAGCTCGTGCACCTCGTCAGAAACGCGGTCGATCACGGGCTCGAGCCGCCCGGCGATCGCCTCGCGCTCGGAAAGCCCGCACGGGGTCGCCTGGTGCTCAGGGCCAGCGTCGAGCGCGAGCAGCTGACCTTCGAGGTGAGCGACGACGGCCGCGGCATCGATTGGGCCGCCATCGAAGAGCGCGCCAAGTCACGAGGCCTGCCGCACTCCTCTGCAGCCGAGCGGCTCGACGCGCTGTGCGCCGACGGTATCTCGACCTGCTCCAATCCGAGCGACGTCTCCGGGCGTGGCGTGGGCATGGCTGCGCTCCGCCAACGCCTCGACGCGCTCGCGGGCCGACTAGAGGTGAGCTCGGCGGCGGGCGTGGGCACGACTTGGCTCATGCGCTTTCGCTGGCCTGTGCGCAGGCTGTTCGACGCGGCCAGCTAGACGGCCTCCGCTGGCTTGCGGCGGCAGGGCCGCTACTCCCACTCGCAGCTGACGAATGGGTCCAGCAGCGCGTTCACGAATTCCTCGCTCACGGCTTGGGTCTCGATCGAGTCGTGCAGAAACACTTGGTGAGCGTCGGCGTCCGGGTATACCAGCTCGTCCAGCGTCGAATCGTAGTAGGGCGCGTTGATCGCCCGCGCCTTGCTCAGCTCGGGGCGGACGAGCAGCACGGCCAGACCGGCTTCATCCAGCGCGCGCACGCCATTGCCACCGAAGGTGGTAAAGCTCGTCTTGACGTAAGAGCCCGCGGTCCAAAAGCTGCTCCCGTCCGGGAACGAGACGGGCTCGACGCGCGGCCCCGTGCAAGGCAGATCGGCCGCTTGTTTGACGCGCAGCCCGGGCGCGCCGCCGCTGTAGCGCGGATCCGTGGCGGGCGACGGCGAGATGGCCCAGCCGCGCATCAGATGCAGCTCGATGGGCGCGCCGAGCACGTAGTTGGCAGCCTCGGGATCTTTGCGGATGTTGTACATGCCCGATCCCCCGGGGCGACCGCTCGTGGGAAACTCGGGCTGCTCGGCCGCGCCAGCTTCGTCGGTAGCCAGCCAATGCACCACGATGTTGGGCGCAATGTTCGGCTCCTTGGTGAGCGCCAAGGCCAGGTTCGTGGCCTTACCACCCAGAACGATGACCAGCCGATCGATGGGCGTCGCGAGCAACGCCTTGGTGATGATGAAGTCGACGGCCTCGGCGCCGTCGAAAGAGAGCTCGCCGAGCTCCGGCAGCAGCTCGCCGTAGCTGCCCACCGCGCCGGGGCGGATCGGCAAGCTAGAGGCGCCGCTCAGGGCGGCAACGCGCTTCACCTCGCTCACCTGGGCGTCGATGGAGCCATCGTTGGCGTTGGTCGTCGTCACCCCGAGCAGCTGCAGCCGATCCGAGCGCAGCAGCATGTAGGTGAGCGCGCTGGTGTCTCCGAATGCCCCCTGCTCACGCCGCCGCGTGGTCGTCGGATCTCCGCGGAACTGCGCGTCCGTGTCGAAGATGATTCGTGGCCGCCGGCCCAGCTGCAGCGGCGTCAACTTGCTGCAGCTGAGCGGCAAGGTCAGCGCGCAGTCGCCGCCGTCGGGCACCTCGGTCACCTCGCACGCGGGGCCGAGCACGAGCGCCCCCGCCAAAGCCAGCACCGACCAGCCGTAAGAGCCACGTGCTTTCATCAATCCACCACCACCCGCAGGCGCAAATAGACGAGCCGCTCGTCGAGCCCTGCCGCGGAGAGCTCGGGATGGCCGGCGTAGGCGTCGGCGGCGGGCGTACCGTTGTGGTACAGGTTTTGACCGAGCAGCCCCAGTTGAAGGTGCGGCGTCACGTCGTACGTGGCCGACGCCGACACGGCGATCAACGGCTCTCGCCGCGCGCTCTCGTCCCAAGTCGGATCGGCGGTGGCGGCCAAAGCTTGCCTTTGGTTCCAGGCCGGGAGCGGCGAATAGTAATGGGCGGCGCTGCCCAAGACGAGCTTCTGGTCGAAGCCCGGCACGACGTGCGAGCCGCTGACCTTGATCTGGTGGCTGTAATACAGACGCCACTGCGAACGGTCTTCGTTGGTGCTTTGGACCACTCGCGCCGCGTCGGCATCCAAGGCTAGCGGCTGGCTGTACGCGTAAGAAATCTGTGCAAAATCGCCGCGCGCGGTCTGGAGCTTGCCGACGATCTCGCCTCCCACCGAAGCGAACCGCGACGCGGCGTTGCGCCAACCCACGTTGTAAAAGATGTACTGATTGAACGACTGGTAGTGACCATGAAGGTCACCTATCAGGTTGATGTCGCGCAGGGACTTCTGGCCGTGCAGGTTGAGGTCCACGCTATCCACGGTCTCTGGCGCGACGACGGCCGGCGGCGCTGTCCAAGTAGGACCGCCGAACTCTCCAACCGGCGTCCACTTGCTGTTGTTCGGCCCGGTCAACCGGCGGTTTTCTTGCAGGTTGCTGGCGTCGGCGGCGCGAAAGCCGCGCTGGTAGGCGATACGGGCGCTCAAGCCGGTGAAGAGCTCGTAGGCCACCGAAACCCGCGGAGAAAGCGCCGACACCTGGTCGCGAGGAGTACGGTCATAGCGATCGTGAGCGACGAAGTAGCCGCCGAGAAAGTCGATGACGTCGTAACGCAAGCCCACGGCCGCGAGCAGGTTTCCCCACTCGATCACGTCCTCGCCGAAGGCGCTGAGCTCGTTCCAGCGACTCTTGCTGTCGAAAGCCAGGTTGCGCTCCACGGCATGAAACCAAGTCTTGTTCCCGTTGAACTCGCGCGTGCCCATCTCGGCGCCCACCGCGATTTTGTGTCCGGCCAAGGCTTGGACCTTGTACACGGCGCGACCCAGAAAATGACTTTCGCGCTGGGTGTAGGGCAGGCTTCTCTGCGTCTCACCCGGCTCGCTGGTGAGGAGTTGATTGGGCACGAGACGTCGTTCGTCGGTCTTGCTGAAGCCCGACTCGTGCAGCACGGCCCCCGCGATGATCTCCAGGTCGTGCTTCGGCGCCAACGCCAGCAGGTACTCGGGGCGCACGGCCAGGTAGCCTTCGTGCCAGCCGGTAGGCTCAGCGCCCGACACGCCCACGCCTTGCGAGCTCCACATGTCGAGGTACTGCGCCTTGAGGTGCAGCGCGCCGTGTTGCCAGTTGACGGTGGCCTTGCTGCTGGGCTGTAGGCGTCCCTGGATGTTCTTCGATTCGTCGATGCCGCGACCCTCGTTCCAGGGGTGCGCATTGGGCGCAAACCCGCCCGCGCGAGCCACCCCGCCGTACACGTAGAGGTCGTTGCGCGCGCCCGGACCGTAGGTCACGCCGTAGCCCGCCTCCACCGTGTTCGCGTCATCGAAGGGGCCAAGCTCGCTGGTCAGCTCGACGCCGGGGTTGCTCTTGCCGGTCTTCGGCAACATGTTCACGAACCCGGTGATTGAGCCGCTGCCATGGAGAATGGAACCCGGGCCTTGCACCACCTCCACCGCGCTCAGATCGCCCAGCAGCGGCAGGGCCAGCGCCAAGTTGTAGCCGTAGTCGAAGCGCTGGTTCAGGTTGTGGCCGTCGAGCATGACGACGGTCTTGGCGTTCGAGTCGGTGAGCGCTCCGCGCTGGGCGATCACCGGTCCGAAGAAGCGGTTGCTGCCGATGATGAGATCGGGAACGGTCAACTCCAAGAGCTGCGCGAGCGTGCGCAGAGGCAGCTTCGAGAATGACTTGGCCTCGAGCCGGTACGAGGCGTTGGGCGCCTTTTCGGCCGGCAGCGCGAAGAAGCCGGCACCGGTCACCTCCACGTCGAGCAGCTCGACCAGCGAAAGATCTTCGAGCTCGGCGATAGGAGCAGCGGCAGGCTCCGGCGCAGGGGTCTGGGGCTCAGCGCGCGCGTCCGCGGGGCCCCCGGCCGGGAGCTGGGCGGCCGCGGTCGAGGTGACGCCGAGCGCGCCCGCGACAACGACGTACTGCCAGACCGTGACTTTCATCGGCAACCAAGCGGGTCGACAGCGATGGGCGAGAGCCTACGGCTTCGCTACCTGGACGGTGAGCGACTTCCACTCTGCCACACCCTCGGGCACGAACATGGTGATGAAGCGATCATCCTTGGGTTCCGCTTCGTACTTCAGCTCGTAGGCGACCTTGCCTTGGTCTTCGCCGTTGACCGTGATGCCCACCCGTTGCTCGGAGATGTACAGGTGCAGCTTGACGTCCACGAGCTCGTCGAGCGGCAACCCCTTTTGCACATACAGGCACTTGTAGCTGAGGTTGGTGGAGCCTTCTGCCTCGTTGATTTGGTTCATCACGTACAGGACTTGCTCGTCGCCATACTTGTAAACCATGACGAACACGGCCGCCCAATGCGCGTTCGGCACGTCGTAGTCGAAGTTGATCCAGGTCTGCGCGCCGGGGAAGTTCCAGTTGGTGTAGTACTCGCCCTGCTCGTAAGGCTCAATCTCGTCGTTGCTCACGGCGCGAGCGCTCCAGAGCAGCTCGGTGTGGTCCGGGTAGTCCATGCGCGGGCGCGAGTCGACGGGGTCGCCGTTCTGCGAACGAATCGCGCCGTTCGCGATGGCTATCTTGGTGTCGTCGTCCAGATGCTCCGACTCGCGATCGCGAATCACCCAATCTTTGACGCCGTCACTGTCGCTGTCTTGCAAAGTCGGATCCGAGTCGAACAGGTTGGTCCGAATCTCTTGGATGCCGCTCTTCTCCGTGGCGTCGCCGTCGCCGCCTCCGCCACAACCTGCCAACGATACCAAGCCCGGTAAGACGCAAAGAATCGTACGCAAGCGGCTGGCTGTTCTGGCGATCATGGCGCTTTCCCTCACTCCTTCACTCCTGGTGCGTCCCCGACGCGAGCCGCCCGGCGCAGGCCCTGGCGGCTACTCGTTGGTTCCAGAACCGAGAACGGCCCCCCAGGACCACGATTAAGGGGCCGCGAAGGGCCAAGTCAGTCGATGATCGCGGTCGAGGCGCCCGGCTGGCGAGGCGCGACGAAGGCGCACCGCAAGGGGGCCGTTTCGTGCGGTCCTCGACAACGTGCCGCGAATCCTCAATCATGGGCGGGCATGCTGGGGCCGTCCATCGCCGCTCGCCCGCACGGTGACTTGCGCGGCAAGCGCCCCCCTCTTGGTGGCGTGAACGCGCAGCCGGGGGTCGCGCCATGAAACGACGAGCTTTGCTGGTCGGTTCCGCTCTGGCCGGGGCCGGCGTCGCGCTCGCGAGCGGTTCTCGCGCGGCGGAAGCGGCTCAGCTATCGCTGTATGTATTCTTGCATTCGCTGCTCGAGGCGCGCGCGCTGAGTCGCCTTTTCGAAGCGGCCCTTCCGGGCGTCACGGTCTGGGTCTTGACGAGGTCGCGCGATTTCAGCAGCGTTCGCGCCAGAAGCCCTGACGCCGTCATCGCCCTCAGGCCGGTGCTGGTCGCCAACGGGTTCACGCCGGCTCTGCAAGGTTACAAGGGCGGGCAGCCTTCAGAAAGCTACGTGCTGCTGTCCACTCGCGCGGTGACCGCGAGCAGCGTCACGTCGGTGGGTGCCGTCGACATCCTGGGGCGCAGGGAAATGACGGAATTCGTGTCGTCGCTGCTCGGAGGGAACACGCCTCAAGTGGCTCCGGTGACGAAATTGGCAGATCTTCTGGCGTTACTCCAGCTCGGGCAGGTGGAGGCCGTTCTGCTGCCGGCTCGCTCCGCCAGCGCGCTCACCACCAGGACCCGTTTGAGCCTCACGGTCACGAGCTTGGAAGGCAAAGGCGTAGGGCTGCCGGCGTTCTCGGCGAGCAGCGCGGCCGGTCAGCGCTTGAAGAGCGCTTTCGCGGATCTGCCCACCAGCTTACTACAGGAAATCGGGGTGGACTCATGGCGCTGACCCTCTCGTCGCGAGCTCGAACGGTTTCGATCCTCATGAGCGCTGCGTGGCTGGCAATCTCGTGCGGCAACGCCCAGACCTCTGCTCCCAAAGCGCCCACGACCTTCGCCGTCGAAGCGCCCAAGCGCCGCGCCAACGTCGATGCGGTGGCGGTCTTCTTGCCCTTGGACGCGGCGGTCGAGCCTACGTGGGTCACGCTGCGCGATGAGCTGAGCCCCGAGCTGGACGTCATTCCCATCCCCATTTCGGCCAGCTCCACCACCGCTGATTTTGCCCGCGCCTTCGCCGCGTATTCGCCCAAATGCGTGGTTTTATTCGACAACAAAACGACGAGCCTGTACGCGCGGTATCAAGCAACGTTGCCCAAGAAGACGTTTCCGCCCGCGGTCATTCTCTTGAGCTCCTTCGCCACGCTGTACACGAACGTCCAGGGCTCCACCGGCATCGCGTACGAAGTGTCGCTCTTGCTCAGCGCCACTCGCCTGCGCAACTTCGTGACTACGCCCATCGAGCGCGTGGGCGTGATTCACCGCCGAGGCTTTCAGCGCTATGTGCGTGAGCAGGCGGCGCTAGCCAAGAGTGAAGAAATCGAGGTCGTCGCGGTCGAGGTGCCGAACGACGCTTCGCCGCGGGACGTCGCGAACGCGTTGTCCAAGCTGGCCAAGCAGGTAGACGCGCTTTGGGTGCTGAACGACAACGCGCTGCTCACGCCCGCGCACATCCGAGACGGCTGGCTGCCTCCTCTACACGAGCGCCCGCTGCCGACCATCGTCGGCATTCCAGGCCTGGTCACCAAAGACGTGCGCTTCGGCACGTTCGCGGTAGTACCCGATTTGAGCGCGCTCGGCGTCCAAGCGGCCACGTTGATCTACGATCTGGCCCACGACGGCTGGCAGCCGCCCGACCGCCGGGGCATCCAAGAACCGCTGAGCGTGCGCACGGTCCTCGACGTAGAAACCGCTCGCACCCACTTCGGTTTCAAGGAAAGCAGGCTCGGAGAGATCACCGAAGTCGCGAGATAGCGAGGCGTTTTAGCCAGAGCGATAAATCTGGCCGCCGCTGAGGGGCGGGCTCAACATCCGCGCCGAGCGGTCGTTGTGGCCAGTGACGGGGCGCCATCACCTTGACGAACCAGCCAGCTACCTCTCCCAGCCCGCTGCAAACGCGGATCTTGCTCGTCGACGATTCGAAGCCGGCCCGTGACCAAGTGCGCGCAGCGCTCTCGAGCACCATGGCCATCCACTTCAGCGAAGCGGGCGATGGCCACGAAGGCCTTTGGAAAGCCAAGCTGGCGGCGCACGATCTGGTGATCACGGATCTGCACATGCCCACGATGGACGGCCTGGAGTTTTTGCGGCAGCTCCGAAAGCTACCCGGCTATGCCACGGTGCCCGTACTGGTTCTGACGTCCGACCCCAGCCGAGAGCGGCTCAGAGAGAGCCGCCTGGCCGGCGCCACCGGCTGGCTCATCAAACCGCCCAAGGCCGACGCCCTAGCAATGACGGTACGCCACGCGCTGCTGGTTCGCCGCTGACGCGGCGCGACGCGCAGGCGCTACCACTTGAGCGCTTCGATCATCTTGTCGCCGTAGCGGGTGCCCATCAAGACCACGGAGTCGTGATCGAAGTGGTACTGGTCCATGACCTTGGTGCCGTCTTGTGTGACGTACGAGCCCATCGGCAGCAGCTTGGCGGCTTCGTGGACGCGGGTGTTGTGCGCCGAGCAGCAACCGCCGGCCGGCAGCTCACCCAAGATGAAGGGCACGTCGTAGCTGACGCCGAAGGCTTGCTTGACCTCGTTGTAAAGCTGCTTCACGAGAGGCGGCCAATTCGGGTCGGTGTTGTTGGACTCACCCTGGTGGAAGATCACGCCTTCGAAGCGCGCGTTCTTGGCCGTCTTCACGGCCGCGATCTTCTTCAAGATCATTGCGTGGTGCGAGCCACCCGTGATGAACGTCTCGATCTTTTCGCCACTTTCGGCCGTACCAACCAGGCCGATGGTGTCGCCCGCCGGCAGCTTCTTCAGCAACGTCTTGGCGAACCAGATGCCCGGATCGACGCTGGTCTTCAGGTTGATGCCGCTCTCACCGGGGCAGTCGTTCAACGGAGGATTGGCTACGTTCCATTGCTCGGCCTTCTGGTTGCAGCCGCCCCACACCTTGAGGCGCTCGTCGGTGTTCTTGTCGCTGGCGATGAAGTTGGCGACGCCCACCATGTTGGACTGGCCCATCAGCATGAAGATGTGAAAGACCGGCTCGCCCGTGGACCCGCCGCCGCCGGTGCCTCCCGTGCCGCCTTTTCCGCCCGTCGCCGCCGCCCCGCCCGTTCCAGCCGCGCCCCCCGCGCCTCCGGAGGTGTTGCCGGCGGTGCTCGAGCCGCCAGACCCGCTGCCGGCCGCGCCACCACTCGGCGCGGTGCCGCCCGTCGTTCCGCCGACCGGGGTGCTGCCGGCAGCGGAGCCGCTCACGCCCGTCACGCCCGCGGTAGGAGCGGAGGTGGTCCCGCCCGCCGGCGAGGCACCACCCGCCGGCGTACCAGCCACCGGAGCGCCCCCACCGGCGCCAGCGCCGCCGCTTGGGTCAGGCGGAGCTTCGCTACACGCAGCTGCAGCGAGGATGCTCAACACGGAGCACGAGAACGCGAAGTGACATCGACGATGAATGGCAGTGTGGGTCATGTTGATTACCGGACGGGCGAAGGCGAGCGCCGCGCCGACGCGAGCCCAAGTTTGCTGCTCTGGGGCTCCCGAGTCGATAGCGCCAGAAATTTCATCACTGCCGCGCGTCCTTTTTCCAAGGCCGCGCGCAGATCCTGGTCGCGGCGCGTCGGTCGCCGGGGCCGCGTTTCACCAGGGGCGGCATTGTAGACCCTCACCGTTTCTATCCGCTCAGGGCTCGCTTGCCGAGGACGGCATACGAGGAACGGCCCGGGCAACGCAGCAGCGAGTGAGCGCCCGTCCGAGCACCGTCCGTGGAGGCTGGAGGCGAATGAGCCGCGTGGAAAGTCGCGTGACGAACCGTCGGACTTTGCGTCCCTGACTTGCCGATTGGAAGCGCCGCGCTCGAGGCAAGAGTACTTCCTCTGCCCTCGCCCCACGGCCGCGTCGGCGAGCCGCGCGCGCGCGCGTCCCACAGCTACCCGAAAGAAGTTCAGCGCTGGCACACGAGCAAAGAATCGCAGCGCGAGGCGCCAATTCCGGTCGATTGATCATCTCCGCCGTGGCAAAGATCAGCCGCCGTGACTCAACTGAAATTCTTCGGGGTTCCCTTCTCTGGGCTGATTTTAGGTCTGGTCGCCAGCGCGTGCAGCGCTAGCGGCGGAGACTCCCCCGTCGATACCGATACGAGTCCGAACGGCAAAGCCGGGGCGAGCGCGCAGGCCGGAAGTCTAAACCTCTCGGCTGGGAACGGTCCCGTCCTCAGCACGGGCGGCACCGGCGAGCCGGCAATGGCGGCGCCCAACTGCGGCAACGGGGAGCTCACCGATGACGAAGCCTGCGACGACGGCAACAAGGTCTCGGGCGATGGTTGCAGCGAGACCTGCCTGCAAGTCGAGAGCGGCTTCAGCTGTGCCAGCCCCGGCAAAGCCTGCCGCGAGATCGCCCGCTGCGGAGACGGCGTCGTCGCGTCGAGCGAACGCTGCGACGACGGGAATCTCGAGCCCGGAGACGGCTGCTCCGAGCGCTGCAAGATCGAGCTCGGCAAGAAGTGCGACGGGTCGCCCAGCGTTTGCACCGACGCGATCTGCGGCAACGGCATGGTGGAAGGCGCCGAGAGCTGCGACGACGGCAACACCGTGCCGTTCGACGGCTGTTCCACGTTGTGCCTGCGCGAGCCGAACTGCCAAGGGCAGTCCTGCACCTCCGAGTGCGGCGACGGCCTCGTCATCAACGAGGGCTGCGACGACGGCAACACCTTGGACGGCGACGGCTGCTCGTCGACCTGCACGGTCGAGAACGGATTCACCTGCAAGAACGAGCCCCAGTGCGAGAAGGTGAATGACCAGTGCGTGCTGCGCGTCCCCGCTATTTTCCGCGACTTTGGCGAGAGCCATCCTGACTTCGGCGGCGGCACGGAGTGCGGCATCAAAGAGGGCTCCCCCATCGTGCCCGGCATCGCCGCCACCATGCTGGACGCCGAAGGACGCCCCGTGCTCGGCACGGCCCCGGCCTCGGCTTGCATCCAGTCTGCGCAAACCTTCGGGAGCTGGTTCCGCGACGCCGATGGCGTGGTGCGGGAGGTCGGCAGCCTGGTTTTGTTCGACAACGGCAGCGGCGGCTACGTCAACCGCTTCGGCAAGAACGGCGAGAAGCTGGTCGTGTACGTCGCGCCTCCGATGGGCCAGGGCTCGGAGCAGCAGGTAACGGGCGCCACGAGCCAAGCCACTTGCAAGCCGGGCTGCACGACTCGCACCAGCGGCTCGCTGCAGTGCGACAACCAATGCCGGCCCGACCACGACGAAGTCGCGGACACGACCAGGCAGATTGCCCAGCGCCAGCAAGAGCTCGATCAGCGGCAAGCGCAGCTCGAGCAAGCGGAGGCGCAGGCAAACCCCGATGCGGACGCCATCGCGACGTTGGAGGCCCAAGTCGCCGCGGTCACGGCTCAGATCGCCGATCTCGAAGCGGACCTCGCGACTCAGACCACCGCCGCCGAAGCGTGTGACACGAAGTGCCAAACGCAGTTCGACGCGTTGGTCGACGCTTGCGTGGCCGACTGCAAGCCCTGCAGCGGCAACGGCACCCAGTGGTGCACGGGCGGCGTCGCCAAAGAGTACGACGGCACGCCCGTGTTTTTCCCTGTCGACGACGTCAAGGGCGCCACCCGCGATGAAGCGGTAGCCAAGCTCCCCGCTCAGTATGGCTACAACGGCTGGCCCACCGAGGCCTCGTTCTTCCCCGGCGCACCGAAGCACAACTTCTATTTCACGAGCGAGGTGCAGTACTGGTTCCGCTACGAGGCGAACACGAACGCGCGCCTCGATTTCACGGGCGACGACGACGTCTGGGTGTTCATCAACGGCCGCCTCGCCGTCGATCTGGGCGGCATCCACGTGCCCATGGAGGGCAGCGTCACCATCAACGCTGCGTCGGCCACTCGCTTCGGGCTCACGCCAGGCAACGTGTACAAGATCGTCGTGTTCCAGGCCGAACGAAAGAAAGACGGCTCCTCGTTCCGCCTCACGCTCTCGGGCTTCGAAGCCGCGCCTAGCGATTGCAGCGCGGTCTGCGGCGACGGCATTTTGAGCTTCGGTGAAGAGTGCGACGACGGCATGAACGACGGCGGCTACAACGAGTGTGAGAAGGGCTGCAAGCTCGGCGCCTACTGCGGCGATCACATCGTGCAAGACGAGGAGCAGTGCGACGACGGGCCTGGCGGCAGCGCCGAGTGCGCAGGGTGCCGCAAGCTCCGGCCGCCAGCCTGATGAGCGTTCTGGCTCGCAACTCCGGCTAGAGACCGAGCAGCGGATCTGGCGGAGTTGCGACCTTGGAGGCGGGTGCGAGCGGAAGAGCCAGGTGCTCGAGGCAATCGGTGCGCGCCAGGTCGCAGGCGTCCAAGCTCGTTGGCAGCTCGCCCGCCTTGAACGTCGCCGTTTCGTTGCCCGCTGCGCAGCCGCAGTAAAAGGCTTGGTCGTCGGCGCGCGCGCACAGCACGTTGAGCTGCGAGTAGATTGTCACTTCCCCACCGTCGAGGGTCGCGGGCTGGGTGCACGCGTAGTAGCCGCGGCAGCTGTTGGCGTCGTAGTCGCTGGGAAACTCTTGGGGCTGGCAGGCGCCGGGCCCGGTCGCCTCGGCGCTCATCTCGGGGCGGCAATCCGACAAATCACACTTGGCTGGGCGCACGGACGGCCCCAAATCGAAGTTGAAGTTATCGGTGCGGGGGATCGACGGATCGTCGCCCGCGCTTTCGAAATTGCAGCCACAAGCGAGGTTGTCGAAATCATCGAATCCGCAGTAGGCGCTGCGCACCAAAGGGTCTTTCACGGCGCTGACCCCGTGAGACATGGGCGCGCTGTCGAAGCAGGTCTCGCTCAGCACGCAAGAATCTCGACTTCCGAGGTCGCGATTCTCGCGCACGCAGGCGGTCTGGCCGTACTCGAGCTGTTTCGCGCCGAGATAGAACTCGGCCACGGGGCGACAAGCGCTCGCGACGCCGTTCGCCACCACGGCGTAAGAGGCCGTGCCAAGGCTCCCCGAAGCCTCGCAGTCCACTCGGCGCTGCGCCGATTGCCAGCCCTGAGACGAAACATCGACGCAGTGAGTGAGCCCTACTCCCGGCATCGTGACGCTGACCCCCGGCGCGAAGTCCACGGCAACGGGCGTCGAACAGCTCAGCTGGATGGTGCAGCTCGGACCGCCCAGCCGTTCGGTGCCCTGCTCGTCGCGGGTGAGCTCGCAGCTGGGAACATCGATGGCGACCTCGGGGCCTGGCCCTGCGCACAGCGCGGCGCCCACCGCGCACGCGTCGAGACCGGCGGCGCCGTCGATCAGAAATGTTTTGTTCGTGTTCGGCGGCTCGCACGTGCACTGCCAGGCGCCCGATGCCGTGTGATAGCAGTGCATGGCCTGGGGTACCGCGTTGCACACGATGTCCAGAGAGCACAAAAGCTCCGTGGCCGCGCCCTGCGTGGCTCGGCAGCCGCTGGGCAGCGGCAGCTCGGAGAGGGGCGAGCTCTCTCCTTCTTCGCCCGAAGCGCCACCCGCTCCGCCAGGCGGCGCCCCGCCAGCGCTTTGCCCCGCGTTCGACTGTTCTCCGCTTCCACCGGCCGCATCAACGGGGCTGCCCGCGCTTCCGCCTGCGCCGGCGGCATGCCCACCAGCGCCGAGAGAACCGCCGACGTTGAGATTGGGATGAGGCGGCGACTTCGCGCGGCCGCAGCCCGCGAGCCACAGCACCCCAACGGCGAACGTCGCGAAGCGCAATCCGCGAGTCGGTGGCCAAGCCCTCGTAGCCCTCATCGAGGCCAGAGCGTAGCACCGACCGTTACCGCCAGGGCTGGCTGCTTGCCTCGAACACCAGCGGCAGCCTACTCCTTCTCAACCTCCGAAGATCACCCTCTGTGTGCAAGCGGGCGAAGGCCTGCCTCGATCACGGGCAGTAGGCAGGAGGGCCGCAGACCTTGCCCTCGGCGCTGCTGAGCGGAATGCAGCAGCTGCCAGGGCAGTCCGCATCCGACGTGCAGTCCTGGAAGCAAGAGTAGCTGGCCCCCGAGTCGTACGAGAGGCACCTCGTGCCGGTGCAGCAAGGCCCATTGTCGTCTCCGCCGCACGCGGCGCCCGCGTTGCCGCAGCTGCAGAACTTGGCATCTACGCAGAACCCTTCTTTGCTGTCTAAAAACGGCCGGCAGCAGCCAGTATCGAAGCAATCCGCATCTTGAACGCAACGCGGGCGGCAGCCTGCATAGTTCGGGTTCTCCGAGTTGACGCAGGTGCCGCGGCAGCACAGCGTGGGCTTGGTAGGATCGTTCAGCGAGCACTCTTCCTCGCCTTGCTTCTTACAAGCTGTCTCGCACTTGTCGGCCGTGGCGCAAATCTTCGTGCCGGTGTCGAGGGCGTCGGTGCAACACCCGCTCGCGCAATCCTCGTTGCTTGCGCACGTCATGCGGCAAGATTTCTGGGGGTAATACGCCTCGGGCAAGCACGCAAAACCATCGCAGCACGCGCGGTCGGCCGCTCCGTCGCAGCTCGACCCGTCGGCCCCGCACAGCCCCGCCATGGCCGACGGGCTGGAGCACCGCGAGTTCTTTTTGCCGGCGTCGCCCGAACAAAAGCACGAGGCTTGTTCGAACGTCATGCAAGTGTACGCTGCGCAGTAAGGCGTTTCGGCGCTGCGGCCGGGTAGGCCACCGGCCGGAATGCAAACGTAGCCCTCGAGTTGGCAAGCAGACGTGGGCGAGGTGCAGCCGAAGATCCCTTCCGGGCACCCATCACCGACGCCTCCGCAGTCGGCCGGGGGGGCCCACGCGTCCGGAGCCGAAGAGATGGCCGGGCCCGTGGAAGGCTTGCCGGCGGCGGCAACGGCGCCGGAGGCACCCGCAGTCCCACTGCTCGAGCCACCGGCCGCGGCCATACTTCCGCCGCTGCCGGCCATGGACGCGTTTCCTGCCGACTCTGACGACTTGCTACACGCGCTGGCGCCGAAGAGCGCGAGGCCAACGACCGCTGCTCCAATTGCCGAAATCGTGCTCACTTGCTTACCCATCTCGCCTCCTCAGCTGCCTCACTAGCCTTCGACGTATCACGTTTTGCCGTATTCACTCCTATTTTCGACTAGGGCTCGACGCGTCCAACGTCGCTGGTCCACGGCACGCACGAGGCCCTTCGACCGTGAGGCCTTCCGCCGTGAAGCGAGCGGCACAGCGGGTACGAAAGAGACGCGCGTGATCGAGCAAGCAGCGGCGGCATCATCAGCCGCCGCTCTGGAGTCGTCGGTCCACCGCCAGCACACGCGCCTGCGCATCGCCAAACTGCCAGTCAGCAAGCCCGCCCAAACGTGCTCGCCAGTCTTGCACTGACATGCTTGCCAGTCGCGGCCTGGCATCGAGCGAGGCCGGCGGCGGCGTGCAACGTACGCGGCGGGCGGTCCGGATCGCCGGTGCAGCAGGAGTTCACGGCCCCGCTGCCGGCCAGCGCCAGCCACAGCGCCGCGCGGCGCGGCTCGTCCGCGTTGCCGATCCACCGGCGTGCTCACAGCTGAGCACCTGGCGACGCCGACCTCGTTCTCGCGCATCGGCTCGTGGCTGCGGGCCGCCGGCCCAAGCGCGCGTGGCCCGCGCGCGCCTCGCTCACCATTCTGCCGACCGACCTACTGTGACAGGTTGGATACGATTCCACTCTGGAAGTGTTGCTCCCAATCGTATCGGAGTGCTCGCGCGCCCGTTCACGACCACTCGTGCGCTTCTCTGCAAAGCCCCGTTACTGAACAGCCAACGCGTAGTTGTGCAAAACGGCCTCATTAACGTGATGGCAAATCTGACCGCAATCATCACCGATGAGTAAGTCTTCGCGGGCGCGGATCGATCGAGACATCACCCCGGAGGATGGGCTACTCTCATTCATAGTGCGCACTGACGTACTTTTGGGAGTGGCGTGAAGCTCGCAATGAAACCTGACGTTGACGTGAGCGCGGCTCTGGTGCGCTCGGATGTGTTGGTGCTCCTACGCCAGAAGCGTTACGAGGAAGCGCTGGCCCGCCTCTATCAAGCTCGCGCCGAGACGCCGGACAGCGCCGAGCTCCAGAAGGGCATCGATCAAGTGAAAGAGTTCTTGATCGGCTCGTACGCCAAGCGCCTGGGCGGCCTCGATCAGATCGCTCAGCCAGTCGAGCCCGCGTCCGGCCGCTCTCCAGACATGGTGCTGCTGTCTCGTTACGTCGACGGCACCACCAGCTACGGCGATTTGGCGGCAATTTGTCCGCTCGGGCGGCTGCGCACCCTGCAAGTGCTCACTGAGATCTACGCCAAAGCCCCGGTCGAGCCTCCGGTCTCCAACGCGCGTTTGATCGCGGCAGAGCCGGCCGACGCCCCCGAGACCGCTCGCAGCCCGTCTTCGTTGCCGGCTCCCCAGCCGCCGCCCACCCCTCTTCCCCCCGCCCCACCCATCGACGACAGCCCCGAAGCGCAGGCGTACCGCGCCGCGTTCGGACAGGGCACCGCCGCGTTCATCCAGAAGCGCTTCGCCGACGCCATCGCGGCGTTCGAGGCTTGCGACAGGCTGCGCCCCGGAGACGCAGCCGCCAACGTCATGCTGCGCCGCGCGCGCCGTGATCTCGAGAGCCACGTCTGAATGAGTCTAGTGGTGGTCGCCGACCCCGACCTTCGGGAACGGATGCGCTGCATCCGCATCGTGGCCGATCAAACTCCAGCGAGCGCCCTGGGGGCCGCCAGCTGGCCCGAGCTGACGCAAGTGCTCGACGACGTCACGAACGTGAGCCTCGTACTCTACGCGCGCTCGCTGCAGGGCGCGCCGAGCGACGCCGTAGAGCAGCTGCTGACTCGCGCCAAACGCGTGGTCGTCGCGCTCGACGCGGGCGAGACGGTCCCCTCCGCGGGCGGAATCTCGCAAACACCCAGGCCCGTTGGAGAAGAGGCGTTGGTGTTGCTGGCGCGTTCGGTGATGGCGCCTTCGTCTCGGCCCCACGCCAGCTTCGTCCCCGCAGATTTTCTGCAGATGATTTGCATGTCCGGCGGCTCGAACGTGCTCGTGCTCAGCCGCGAAGGCCGCGACGTAGGCGTGATCGAGATCCAAAACGGCGCTATCTGGACGGCCTTCGACGCGCTAGGCGTGGGCGAAGACGCGTTCGCTCGGCTGATGCACCCCGAGCTGCGCGCGCGCGTCAGCTCGGCCACCGGCTCGCGCAAAGAGCGCACCATCGCCAAGGGGCTGAACGAGCTCGTCTTGGAGTCGTTGCGGCGCATCGACGAAGGCGAGCTCCCTCCCCCACAGTCGCTCTCGCCCGCGCAGCTGGAAGCAGCGCTCTCCACGCCGGAGCAGCTGGCCGCGCGCGTGAAGGACCTCAACGCCGACGCGCGACGCTTGCTGATGACGCGCAGCTACGACGAGGCCGTGCGCGTCCTGACCACATTGGCCGAGCTCGATCCGAGCTCCCACCTCGTGCGTGCCAACTTGGAGCAGTTACACAGACTAGGGTTTTCGAGATGACGCTATCCATTGCATTTGCCAGCCTCAAGGGCGGGGTGGGCAAGACCACCACCGCCCTCAACTGCGCCTACGCCTTCGCGCGGCGAGGGTCGCGCACGCTGCTGGTCGACACCGATCCGCAGGGGGCCATAGGGCTCTCGCTCGACGGAGTGGGCGACCGCGCGGGACTTGCCACGAGCTTGAGCAACGGCGCCAGCCTGCTGGCGACCATCGTCAAGACGCGCCTACCCGAGCTCCAGATTCTACCCATGGGCGCGGTCGACGCCTTGGACATCGACGCCTTCCCGCAGCTCGCCCGTCAGAGCGACGCGCTCCGCCGCATCGTGGACCACAGCCAGCACGAGTACGACGTCGTGCTGTTCGATACGCCCGCAGGTCTGGGCGGCATGACGCGGCTGGCGCTGGAATCGGTAGAGAGCGTGATCGCGGTGGCCCAGTGCGAACCGCTCGCGCTGCGCTCACTCCCACGGTTGATCGAGCTGCTCGGGCAGCTACGTGAGGCCGGAGGGGAGTGCTCGCTGCTCGGAGTGGTCGGCAACATGAGCTCGTTCCGCGATCCGGTCGTGCTGGCTTCGCTCGAAGAGCTGTGGGGCCTCTATCGCGAGAGCGTGTTCGATACCGCTATTCCGCGCGACACGACTTTCCTGCAGGCGAGCCACGCGGGCGTGCCGCTCGGCTTGCTCAGCCGCCGGCCTCCGGGTGTGGCGGCCGTATTCGACAGTCTAGTGGCCGAAATCGAGGCTCGCCTCGGCGTCGATGAAGGAGACAGAGATGACGGACCGATACGTCTCGTGGACTGATCCCAACCGGGTCGCCGCCCTGTTGGCTCGAGCAACGGTGCCGCGGCGCGGTGGGCCGCCCCTCACCAGGATCGCGCGGGCGGCGCGGCCAGCGGCCAGAGTTTCGACGCCGCCTGCACGCCTACCGGAGCCAGCACCCGTGCCGCCGCGGCCCCCCGCGCCCAGCGTAGCCCCGCTCAAGGTAGTGCCAAAGCTGGAGCACACTTCGGACAACCCTTCGGATCGACTCGACGCCCTGCTGGCCTGGACGCTCGACCATCAGAGCTGCGCCGGCGCCTTCGTCGCAGACGACAACGGCCTCACGCTCGCGGCCCACGGCATCAGCGAAGCTCACGTGTCGTTGGTCGGTCCGCTGCTCTCGTCGCTGTTGGCGGTCCGCAGCATTCCCGGTATCGATGCTACGTCCGGCGCCCTCTGGCTCGGCAGTAACATGATGTCTTGGGTGGAGACTCGCACCGCGCGGGGTGGCTTTTGTCTCGGAACCGTGGGAGCGGAAGCGCTCTCGACGGCCGCGCTAGAACAGCTCAAGCAAGCCCTCGAGGTGACGGTGCGCGACCTGTGAAAGGTCGCGTCCGTTCCGCTACTCCTCATTGCCCTCACCGGAAAGACGCATGATTGACACCAAACTTCTCGAGAACGCCGTTCAAGATCTACGCAGCGTGCTGCGCGACGGGCTAGTCGCCACCGATATTTGGGACCGCGCCGACGGCTTGTCGCTCGCCGGCTTCAACCAGCAGCCGGTGGCGGTCGCGCTCTTCACGCGCATCACCACCGAGCTCGAATCTTCGCTGGCCGATTCGAACTTTCCGCCGCTCGCGCGCTACTACCTGCTCGACATGGAAGGCAACCACACGGTGGCGGTCGTCAACCACGGCTCCCTACTTCAGGGTGTGTTGGTCGACAACAAGCGCGCCAACTTGGGCATCCTCATCTCGGTCGCCATCCCCCGCATGTTGGAAGCGGTAGCGCGCGCCAAGTCCGCGGCCGGACGCTGAAGGCGCGCCACAGGCGTTCTGGAGACGCTCGGCGTACTCGACGCACGCATTGCGCATTCGCAGTCCACGACACCAATTCGATCGGGGGGGTTCGCTGCTGATGAGCGCGAAGCGTCTGCCAACGAGCGTGGCGCTTCGCACCAATTCGTTCGTGCAGGCGGCGCCACCCATCAGCGTGTGCGCGCTCACACTCGACTTCATCCGCGCGCGTTGTCGTCTCGAGCGCGACGCAATGCGCGCCGTAACACCCACATGAGTAGTTTGCGAAAAGTCACCCCGTGGGGTGGACGATCGATTCGCACGATGTTAGACAAATGGTGACGACGAAGATCGCAGGGGCGGGGCTGCGCAGCGATGGTGGTAGCTGCGGCGGGTGTGGTTGGCCGAAACAAGCATTTCAATCTGCTCCAAGTTCCACGGTGTCGACCGTGCGCGTGCGCCTGCTGATGCATGGCGTGTCCGCGCGGTGAGGTGCGCGCTCCAAAAGGTGTGCGCATGGCCGCCTGCGCCGAGCGCGCAGACGACCACGGCCGCGAACGAGGAGCGTGAAAGACGGCCCTGACGTGAAAAACAGAAAAATCGAGGGAAAGGACTGACGATGAAAAAGGTCTTGAGGCAAATCTTCAACAAGAAGAAGGTCTACGATCAACTCCCGCTGTTCCAATGGATGCGCAACGAGCAGATCTCGGCGCGCGAGCGGCTCGGTTTCTACCCTTGTATGGCGCCGTTCATTTTGAGCTTCGGCGACCTGAACAAATTCGTGTTGCGCACCGAGCGCGCGGACGATTTGTTTCAAGAAATGGTCAACGGCCACACCTTCGAAGACGACCACCACTGGCCCTGGTACTTGGAAGACTTTCGCAAATTGGGCTTCGACGCCGAAATGAGCGGAACCGAGTGGATGAAGTTTCTGTGGGGCGAAGAGACTCAACAAAATCGCGTGTTGATGGCCCGCCTCACCGGGTTGATTCAAGGCACGTCTGGCGTCGAACGGCTGACCATCATCGAAGCCATCGAAGAGACCGGTAACGTACTCTTTGGCGCGATGCTGCCGCTGGCCGAGGTGCTCGAAAAAGAGCTGGGCCAACAGCTACGTTACTGCGGGTCGTTCCACTTCGACCTGGAGCACGGTCACGCCGTCGGCGCCGATCACAAAGCCCTCGCCAACGTCGAGCTGTCCAGCGCGGATCGCGAACGTCACTTGGCCATGGTCGAGGAGGTCTTCTCGGCGTTCGAGGCTTGGACCCACGAGCTACTGCGCTACGCGCAAACCCGCCCCAGCTACGAATCGAGCACGTCTGCCACCTGGCGCATCGGTGGCGGCCCCGCTCTGAACGAGAAAGCGGGCTGACGAGGCGACGCGCCGCCCGGTGCTCTCGCCAGGCATGCGTTTTGCTTAGAGCCGAGAAAAGTCGCAGCGCGGCCGCGGCGTGATGACACCCGGCCGCTCCTCCGCTTACCCTCAGGGGGCGTGCTGGGCGCGCCCCGCGAAGGACCGCGGAGCGTGCCCGACACGGCGAAGGGATCAACTCGTCATGGGGCGAACGGATCGGCTATTGGATGACGGCGCTCGCGGGAAATCACCGCCTCGGCCAGGCTCGTGGGCGCACGCCCCAGCCCACAGTGAGCGCAGGCTGCGTAGCGCGCGTCCCCTGGCCGACGATGACCGAACGCTGCGCGTGCTGCTCATCGAGGACAACCCAGGCGACGCCGATTGGGTCGCCGAGCATCTGAGCGAGCTCGGCGCCTATCAAGTCGAGCTGACCCGCGCGCCCAGGCTGGAAGAGGGCCTCCGAGAGCTCACCTCGCAAGCGTTCGACGCGGTGATCGTCGATCTTTCTCTGCCGGATGCCAGCCCGGCGCAAACGCTCGCCCACCTCAAGAAAACGCGTGAATCGGTGGCCATCTTGGTGCTCAGCGGCAGTGAGGACGACACGCTCCGCCGCCAAGCCTTGCGCTCGGGGGCCCAAGAATTTCTGACCAAAGGCAGCAACGCTGGCGTCATGCTGGGCGCCTGCTTGCTCGGCGCGGTGGAACGGCACCGCGGCCAGAGCACCCAACGCCAACTGCAGCGCTGGATGGCCGCCACCCCCGAGGCGGTGATCGTCGTCGACGAGTCGGGTCAGGTTCAGTTCGTCAACGCGGCTGCCCTCCAGCTCTTCGGCCGGACAGAGGCCGCCTTTTTCGCGGAAAAGCTGGCCTTTTCCTTGAGCGAAGACGCGTGCAGCGAGCTCGAGATTACTCGCGACGGCGAGCGCCGCTTCGCCGAGATGCGCGTGGTGCCGGTCGAGTGGCACGGCCAACCTGCGCTGATGGGCACCATCCGCGACAACACCGAGCGTCGCAAAGCGGAGGTGCAGCTCGCCGCGGTCGATCGCCTAGTGGCCATCGGCGCGATGGCAGCGTCGGTAGCTCACGAGATCAACAACCCCCTCGCAGCCATGATCGTCAACCTGGAGATCGCATCCAGCCTGGCCGCCGCTCAACCGGGGCAAGAGGGGCTCGGCCAACTCATCGCCGACACGCGCGAGGCGGCGGGCCGCGTGCGAACAATCGCCAATGATCTACGCACCTTATCCTACGCCAACGAAGAGCCGCTGGAGCTCGTGGACCTCACGCGCGTGGTCGAGAGCACGCTGCGCTTGGCGAGCCACGAGACTCGGCGTCGCGCCAGCGTGGTCGTCGAGCTGGAGCCCAACCTGCCGGCCGTGCACGCGCACGAATCACGGCTCGGGCAGGTGCTGACCAATTTGGTCATCAACGCCGCCCAGGCGATGAAAGAGCCCAATCTCGAGCAGAACCTGATCCGCGTCGGTGGCCGGCGGTGTGGCCCGAGCAGCGTGGAGATTTCGGTCACGGACAACGGCACCGGCATGTCCGAAGAGATATTGGATCGGTTGTTCACGCCGTTCTTCACCTCGAAGCCACCCAGTCAGGGCACGGGCTTGGGCCTCGCGATCTGCAAGCGCATCGTCGATTCGTACGGGGGAAAGCTCGAAGTCGAAAGCCGAGTCGGCCGCGGCACCACCTTCAGAGTGATCTTGTCCGCCGTCGCTGCATCGCCGGCCCGCCCGTGAGCGGCGCAAGGCCGCGGCCTAATCGACGAAGCAGCGCTCGAAGCGGGAAGCAATGGGAGTTTTTCGAACGGCGACCGTCCGGCCGCGCTGGGCTTCGACGCGTTTTAGCGAGCCTCGCTCCAAAAATGCCGCCGGGGCCTCAACCTCGCCGGGGTCTCGTCGTTGATCGAAGCGGGCATCGGCTCATCGGGGTGCGCCTCCCGGCCGTGTTGACGACGCCCTGAATCCTCTGACCGCACATGACTCCTGCCATTCTTCCATCCAAGGTCCTGTTCGTCGACGACGATCGCTCGATGCGCATCGCCTTCGCCAACGCGGCCCGGGCGTTGGGGGTGGAAGCGCACCTGGCCGAATCTGCCGGTCACGCGATAGAGCTCGCGCAGCAGGGAGCCTTTCCGGTCGTGGTGACCGATCTGAACATGCCGGGTATGGACGGCATTGCGCTCGTCGAGCGGCTCTCGGCCATGGATCCGGCTACGGCGTTCGTGCTGGTGTCGGCAGATCCAGAGCTGCACGCTCGCATGCCGGTCGGCGCCGCCGGCGCCATCGCCGCGTTCTTGGGCAAGCCCTTGGAGATGCTGGATCTCCAAGACACGCTGGCCCGCGCCTTCACTCTGCACCAAAAGCGCGAGGCCCGAGCTGGTCGCTCGGCGGCCCCCAAGGGCTGGTCGGTGTTGATTGTCGAAGACTCACCGGGAGACGCGGATCTGCTCAAGGCGTATCTGGCCGACGTGCCGGGGCTCGAGCTGGTCCACGTGACGCGGCTCCAAGAAGCTCTCCGTACCATGCACGATCGGGAGTTCGACGCTATCGTCACCGACCTGACGCTTCCGGATGCGCGCGGCTTCGACTCCGTGCTGCGGCTGCAGGCGGGCGCGCCAAACGCGGCAATTTTAGCGTACAGCGGCGTCGACGACGAAGCGCTCGCGTTGCAAGTCGTGCAGCTCGGAGCCCAAGATTTTTTGCCCAAGGGCCGCACCGACCGCGACATGCTGCTGCGCTCGCTGCGCTTCGCCCGTGAGCGCAAGCGCTCGGATCTGCGTCTGCGCCGCCTCGCCCATTACGATCCGCTCACCGGCTTGGCCAACCGTTCGAGCTTTGCCGACGCTGCCGCGCAAGCGCTCGCCCGCGTAGGCCGACAAAAGCAGCTGCTAGCCGTGATGATGATCGACCTGGACGGCTTCAAGCAAATCAACGACACGATGGGCCACGAGGCGGGCGATCAGATTTTGCAAGAGGTGGGCGTGCGCATGCGCTGCGCGTTCCGCGAGTACGACGTCGTGGCGCGCTTGGGCGGCGACGAGTTCGCGGTGATGGTGACCGACGTGGAATCGGTCGAATCGCTCTCGGACATGGTGCAGCGCCTGCTAGCTTCGCTGGCTCAGCCGATCGGAAGCCACGACAGCCGGGTAACGGCTAGCGTAGGTATCGCGCTGTTCCCGAACGCGGGCCGCTCTCCGCTTCGGCTGCTGCGCTCCGCCGATTTGGCCATGTACGAAGCCAAAGCCAGAGGCCGCAATTGCTCGGTGTTCTTCGACGGCCCCGTGCCGGTCAGCAGCAACCCAACGTTCGCCTCGAACGACGCCTTGCTGGCGGCTGGCCCCAGCCAATTGCAGCCGCCTCGCCTACCCGCCGATTTGACGAGTGACGGCGCAGGAGAGAGCGGCGTCCAGCGCGTTGCCGGAGTCGTTCAGGGAAAGCTCGCCTAGCAGGGTGTTGAGAAAGTAGAGGTTGGAAGCACCAGAGCAGCGTCGAGGTCTGTTCGTGGTGGTGCTAGGGTCTGCTGCCGCTGCCTTCTCGGCTGCCGCTGCCTCCTCTGCTGCCGTTGCCTTCTGTGCCGCTCGAGCGTGGCGAGCCACCGCTGGCTCGCGTGAGCGGCACGGGCTCGGACGGCGCTGCGTCACGGCAGCCTGACGACCGTGAACCAGAAGCTTTCGATCGATTTGACGATGGCTTTGAACGCGTCGAGCCCGACCGGCTTGGTCACGTAGCAGCTCGCTCCGAGCTGGTAGCTCATGACAACGTCCCTCTCTGCCTCCGAAGACGTGAGCACGACCACCGGAATGGCGCGGAGGTGCTCGTGCGCTCTCATCTCTGCCAAGACTTCGCGCCCGCTCAAGCGCGGTAAGTTCAAATCCAGCACGAGCAGGTCGGGAGGCAAGACGCCGGCATGACGGCCGCGAGCGAGGAGAAACTCGAGCGCTTCTTCGCCGTCGGCCGCGACGGTGATCTCGATCAGCAGCTTGCTCTGCTCCAGGGTGTCGCGCGTCAGGTGCGCGTCACCGGGATTGTCTTCCACGAGCAGCACGCGAATTGGCGTCGTCATGACCGCTCCGGCTCGCCTTCTTCCGAGGGCAGCGTGAAGAAGAACGTGGAGCCGCCACCTAGCGCCGACTCGAGCCAAATGCGGCCTCCGTGGCGCTCTACGATGCGCTTGGCGAGCGCCAACCCAGCGCCGCTACCTTCGTATTCATCGCGCTCGTGCAACCGTTGAAACATTTGAAAAATCCGCTCCCTATGCTGACTCTCGACGCCGATGCCGTTGTCTTTGACGGCAAATTCCCAAGCCGCGCTCAGAGGGCGCGCGCTCATCTCGATGGTTGGTGGGGCCGCGCCGTGGAACTTGAGCGCGTTGCCGAGCAGATGTTGGACCAGCAATGCCAGCTGTTGCTCGTCGACGCGCACGGTGGGGAGCGCTCCGATGGTGACGCTCGCGTTAGCGCGGCGGATCGCCGGGCCGAGCGTGTCGACGACTCTTTGTACGACGGCCTCAACCGAGACGGGCACGAGGGGCTTTGCTCGCGAAACAACCCGCGAGTAGGCCAGTAAGTCCGAAAGTAAGCGCTGCATCCGCTTGGCCCCATCGGCAGCGTAGTAGATGTATTTGTCGGCGCGCTCATCGAGCTTGCCCTGGTACCGTAACGCGAGAAGCTCGGTGTAACTTGCCACCATGCGCAGGGGCTCTTGCAAATCGTGCGAGGTAATGTAGGCAAATTGCTCGAGATCCTCCCGACTGCGCCGGAGCTCTTCTTCGTGGTGACGGCGCGCCGTCAGGTCCACGATGGAAATGAGGGTAAACGCCCCGCCTGGCGCGTCCAACATCTCTCGACTCACCTCCACCGAGATCTCGCTGCCGTCCTTGCGGCGAGCGCGCGTCTCTTGGCCATTGGGCTCTGGGAGCAGGAGCGCGAGCTCACGCCCGACGAGCTCGTCGCGTTGGTACCCGAAGAGCTGCGCCGCGCCTGGAGTCACGAGCGCGAGCTTGCCGCTTGGGCCTACCACCAGCAAAGGGGCCGGAGCCGCCTCGAGGATCAGACGACACCAGCTCTCGCTGAGCGGGCATTCGGCGCCAGACATAAGGAACCGTACAGGATTTCGTCGCTCGCCGAGCCGTTAAAGCGGCCGCGGCAAGCGAGCGCTCCCCCGAGGAACATCGCCGCTGATGAAACTCCTATCGTGTTGATTGCTCGGCGCGAGGCAACGAGTTAGCCTGCGAGCAGACAGAGGTGACGACCCCGGTGGAGATCCTGCTCATCGAAGACAGCCAGGGAGACGCAGAGCTGACGCGTCTGGCCCTGCAGGAGGGTACCGTCCCGGTCAAGCTGGTAGTGATGGAGGACGGCGTCGAGGGGCTTCGCTATCTGCGGCGCGAAGGTGAGTTCAACGGAGCCGCGCGGCCCAGCTTGATCCTGCTAGATCTGAACTTACCGCGTCTGAGCGGCCGCGAGGTATTGACCGAGCTCAAGAATGATCGCGAGCTGGCGACGATTCCGGTGTTGGTCCTGAGCTCGTCGGCGGCGGCGCAAGACATCACCGAAAGCTATCGGGCTCACGCCAATTGCTACCTCCAGAAACCGACGGGCCTGCCGGGGTTTGCCAAGCTTGCCGCGAGCCTGCAAGCCTTCTGGCTCGAAACCGCCAAGCTGCCTGTCGACGGCTAGGCGGCGCGAGATGCAGCCCCGCATCGGAACCCAGAGTGTCGTCAACGTTCACAGCGAGGTCTTCTGGCTGGACGACTCCGTGCTCGGGCTCAACATCAAGGGTCCGTGCTCGATCGACACCGCCGACACCGATGAAATTTATCAGGCGTTGGATCGGCTCGGAGTCGTCGCTCCGACGCCGCTCTTGGCCGATATCCGAGCGCTGCGCGGCGTCAGCCTGGGTGTGCGCACGCACATGTCGTCGGATCGCGCGGAGCGCTACCTGTCGCGCGTGGCGCTGGTCGCGGATAGCCCGCTGACCCGCACGATCGGCAACTTCTTCATGCGCCTCAACCGGCCGCCGTTTCCGGTGCGCATCTTCGACGAAGAGCAGGAAGCCCTGCGCTGGTTGCGCGCCGGGGAGGCCAAGTGAGCGCGACGGACCCGCGGCTGGCGCTGTTGCTCGAGCAGATCATCCAGCTCTCCACCGGTGATCTGACGGCGCGCGGCGAGGTGAGCGAAGCCGGAGACGAGATCGACGCGGTGATCGCGGCGATCAACATGTTGGCGGAAGACTTCGCGGAGCGCGAGCGGCAGCTGCGGGGCGCGGAGGCGCTGCGCAGCCAGGCCGAAGCCGAACAGCGCCGCTTGACTCAGCACGCCACCGCGCTCGAACGCTCCAACGCCGCGCTGAACGAGTTTGCGCTGGTGGCTTCACACGACTTGCAGGAACCGCTGCGCCTCGTCGCGGGCTACACCGAGCTCTTGCAGCAGCGCTTCTCGGCGCAGCTCGGGCCCGACGGCGCCCGCTACTTGAATTTTGCCGCCGACGGCGCGCGCCGTATGCAGCAGCTGATCGCGGACCTGCTGGCTTACTGTCAGGTCGGCGCCGGCTCGCTGGCGCTTGCCGAAGTCGACGTGCGAGCCATCGCGGATAGCGCCACGAGAGATTTGCAAGCCAGCATCGCCGAAGCAGGCGGACAGGTCACGGTGCTCGAGCTACCGCGGCTACGGGGTGACGCGCGCCAATTGCACAGCTTATTTCTCAACTTGGTCGGCAACGCCATCAAGTACCGCGGAAGTGAGCCGCCGCGCGTCGAAATTTCGGCGGAGCGGAAGGGTAACGAGTATCGCTTCGCCGTGAGCGACAACGGCATCGGCATCGAGCCTCGCTTCGCCCGCCGCGTCTTCGACATGTTTCAGCGCTTGCATAGCCGCAGCAAGTACGCCGGGACCGGCGTCGGCCTCTCACTCTGTCGGAAAGTCGTGGAAGCGCACGGCGGTCAGATTTGGGTCGAGCCGGCAAAGCCGCGAGGCTCCGTCTTTTACTTCACGCTGCCGGCAGACTGAGGCGCTTTCGGCCAGGCGTTCCAAGTGGTACGAGGCTCTTCGGTCACGTGTCGCAGGCTGCGAGGCGGCCGCTTGACGGGATCGCCCTGGAGCATTCGCGTCAGGTTTTGCGCGTCGTAGGGCGCGCGCACCTTCACGTCGTTGTCGAAGTAAACGAAAGCATCGCCACGTTCGGTCCAGCGCCGCACTCGCGCCGCCCAGGGCTCGAGGTCCTTCGGGGTGTAGCCGCTGACGTACAGGCGCTTCTTGCCGTGCAGCCGGGCATAAGCAAAGTCGGCGGTCCGTTCGTCGATGACCGGGTAGAGGCCGGCGGAATCGGCGACGCAAGACGCGACGCCGTGCTCGCGCAAGAGGTCGACGTAGTGCGGGTCAGCGAAGCTCGGGTGGCGCACCTCGAGCGCGTGCCTGACCGGCAAGTCGTCCGCCGGGGCCTCGACGACGCTTCGCCCCCGCAGGCGCACGTCGTGCTGCCGGGCTAGAGCTTCGATTTCGCGGGTGGTGCGTGGCAACAGCTCGAAGAAGGCGCGCAATACGTCGGGCTGAAAGCGCAGGGTCGGTGGCAGCTGCCAAAGAATGGGGCCGAGCTTTTCAGCCAAGTTGAGCAGGCCGGACGCGAAGAAATTGGCCAGCGCGGTCTTGGCCCCGCGCAGCCGCAGCATGTGAGTAATGAAGCGCCCACCCTTGACCGCGAACACGAAGTCGTCAGGAACGGCTTCGTACCAGCTGCGGTAGCTCTCCGGCCGCATCAACGAATAGAAAGATCCGTTGATCTCGATGGTCGGAAAGGCACGGCTCGCGAACGAAAGCTCGTCGGCTTGGCGCAGGCCCGGCGGGTAGAAGAGCTTACGCCACGGCGGGTAGGTCCAGCCGGAGATGCCAATGCGCGCGCGGTGTGGCGTCATCTGCCCCATGTCGTGTCCAAGCTCGGGTCACCTCCAGGCACGCGATGTGCCAAAGCGGTGGTCGGTGTTGCCGCCGTGTCGAGCGAGCGAGCCCGTCGCCGTTCGCTACGACGCGGCACGATCGTCACGGCGCGAACGCGCGTTGGCGCTGCGCGCTCGGGCTGGGCGCAGGTCCGGCGAGCGCACAGGCGGAGCTGGGCAGCAGGGCCGGCGTGGCACGCCCGTTGCTCTCGCTTCACTGGCCATAAAATGCTGAATTCCAAGCTCCTGAGCAATTGGCTGTTCGGAACGGCAGCGCTGTCTGCGCTCGGCTTCGGCTTGGTCAGCCTGGCGGTGGCGCGAGGCAAAACCTCCCGCTTCGACCAAAGGGCGAAGCGCCGAGTGCACGGCTTGCGCATCGACTCGAGCTACCCGAAGGCGCTTCGGACCGTCGCGCTGGGCACCACGCCGTTGGGCAAATGGTGGGCGTACCTGCCCCCGTCGCTAGCGACGGCCAAGAAGCTCCAGAGCCAAGGTCGCACCGCGGCCGCGGCAACGCTGGCCGCCACGGCCGTGTCGGCGGGCGTGGTCGCCGTGCTGCTCGACCACTCGTTGAAGCATCGCGGGCCGCCGCCCGAGCGACACCAACCGTCGAAGCAGAGCTACCCCAGCGGCCACGCGCTGCAGACCTCGGCCGTGGCCGTGGCTACCAGCTACGTACTGCTGCGCGAAGGCCTCGCACCTCGTTGGTCGGTGGCGCCGCTAGGCGTGGCTTCACTGGCGGCCGGGGCGGGGCGGCTGCTCCTGGACCGGCACTGGACCAGCGACGTGATCGGCGGCTATTTGGCGGGCGTTTCGTTGGGGGCAACCTGCGCTGGCATTTACGAGCGCAGCCGCTGACGGGGCGTCGGTCCGTCGGTAGCGGCGCGGCACACGTCGTGCACACGGGTCCGGGCTCACGCATTGAACGCGCAACAAGGAGAATAGCCATGGGAACTGCATCAAGGTCTCTAGCGATCGTCACCGGAGCGTCGTCTGGCATCGGCTTCGAGCTCGCGCAGTGCTGCGCCAATGGAGGATTCGATCTGCTGATCGCCTCCGATGAACCCTCGATCCACGAGGCAGCGCTGCTGCTCGAGAAATCTGGCACCAACGTCGAGGCGGTGCAGGCCGACCTGGCGACCCTCGAAGGGGTCGACAAGCTGTACGCGGCGGTGCGGGGCCGGTCCGTCAGCGCGTTGTTGGCCAACGCTGGGCGGGGTCTGGGTCGCGCGTTCCTGGATCAGGACTTCGACGACATCATGCGCGTCGTCGACACCAACGTGACCGGGACCCTGTACCTGATCCACCGCGTTGGACGAGACATGCGGGCGCGCGGCCAAGGCCGAATCCTGATCACCGGGTCGATTGCGGGCTTCATGCCGGGCACGTACCAGGCGGTGTACAACGGCACGAAGGCGCTCTTGGATTCGTTCTCTTTTGCGCTGCGCGCCGAGCTCAAAGACAGCGGCGTGACGGTGACGTGCTTGATGCCGGGCGCGACCGAGACCGAATTCTTCGAGCGGGCCGACTTGATGGACACGAAGGTCGGCGTCGAAAAGAAGCAGCCCGCAGACGAGGTCGCCAAGATAGGCTACGAAGCCATGTTGCGGGGCGAAGGCGACGTCGTGGCCGGTTGGGGCAACAAGCTGCGCGCGGCCATCGCCAACATCACGCCGAACGAGCTGCTCGCCGAGCAGCATCGAAAGATGGCAGAGCCGGGCAGCGCCTCTCGTGCCTGATGCCAGGCCCAGCCAGCGGCTGCCACGAGATCTGCAAGCGCTGCTGGCTCGCTTGGCGGAGCTGAAATACCGCTTCACCGCGGTAACTCCGGATACCCACGCCCTGAATTTGGCGCGCGCGCCGGAGCGCACCGCCCGCTCGCTGCGCGACGTGTTCGGTTGGAACCTGGCATTTTCTCCCGATGTCTTGCCCGGCAACCTGTTCACGTCGATGCAGCGGGCGGCCGCCTGCGAGCAGCTACCGAGCGGGCTTTGGCGCGCCACGCTGCGCGTCGCGTCCGTGGGCCACCTGCTGTTCGCCCACTCGCCCTTCCCTACCTCGGCTCGCGACGCCGTCTTCTTCGGACCTGATAGCTATCGTTTCGCGCGGGCGGTGCGCAAGCTGAGCGCCACGGCGCGGCGCGCCGTCGACGTGGGCTGTGGCAGCGGCGTGGGCGGCATCGTGCTCAGCCACTACGGGTCGCTGGAAAACCCAGTGGTGTTGGCTGACATCAACGATCGAGCCCTGATGCTGGCCGGAGTCAACGCTCGAGCGGCGGGCGTCACGGCCGAGCTGGTCAACAGTGATTTGCTGCAGCAGGTCGACGGACCCGTCGACTTGGTGATCGCTAATCCGCCCTACCTCGTCGACCCCGGAGCTCGAGCGTACCGCGACGGTGGCGAAGACCACGGGACGGCGCTGTCCGTGCGCATCGTGCGAGAGTCGTTGGAGCGGCTGGGGCGCGGCGGCGGGGGCGCGCTCTTGCTGTACACGGCGAGCCCCATCATCGATGGCGAGGACACCTTGTTCGAGCAGATTCGCGAAGATCTACGGAGGTGCGGCGGAAGCTACGTCTACGAGGAGCTCGACCCCGACGTGTTCGCGAGTGAGCTCCGCGAGCCTGCCTACCAAGAGGTCGAGCGCATCGCCGTCGTCCTTCTGCAGGTGAGCGTCGGCGATCCGCGTGAACGGGTAGCGCCAGGCGCTCCCTAGCAGTAGCTCGGGAGGCAGCCCGGCTGAGGCAACCTGGTGCGAGTGTGATCAACTCGCCGCGGCGCTGCTGTCGTGCAGCGACTCCTCTGCAAGAGAACGCGTCCGGCGCGCGGCTATTGGCGGCACGCTAGAGCCATCCAGGAGCTCCTCGTGCGGCACGAGCTTTGCTCGACAACGACGCATGACCATCTACTCTATTGTGGTTTGCGCGGCCTGCGCGCTCGTCGCCTCCGCGTGCAATCACGAGAACGAGCCTCCGTTGACGCCGGCCAATGGCATGACCACCGTTCAACCGGCGGGAAGCAGCGCGCCCGGCGCCGATTCCGCCGACGGCGATGCTCCTACCGGGGCCGGGTCGGACGGGTCGAATCAGGATTCGAGCGCCAAACCGTCCGACACGAGCAGCGGCACGACGGGCAATTCACCCGGCAGCAGCTCGCCCGATGGCACCTCGCCCGACGGCACCTCGCCCGGCTCGACGGGAGCCCAGCCCGGTAACGGGGCTCCCTAGCTCTCAGCCATCGCGTTCTTGCGGCACTGTGGCTCCTCGTTTACGAAAGGAGGCTCAGCGTCGCCTGTAGGGCTTGGCGACATTCCGTCAACGTATGGCTGATGTCCTCGGCGGTGTGGGCCCCGGAGATGAACCAGAGGTGTCGAGGGTGTAAGAGCGCTCCTCGGGCCAGCGCTTCGCGAAAAAACCAGCGGCTCAGCCGAGCTCTCTGCTCGGCGTCGGGCTCGGTGAAGCGAAAGAAGGGCATGGCGGCCAGCGGCTCTCCGTACGCTTCGGCTTTGACGCCGAGCTCCCGCGCGATGGCGTTGAGGCCGTCTATCAACTGCTGACCCAGCGCTTCGAGGTGCTGCAGGGTTCCTTCCGCGTCTACCAGACGTAGCGTCTCTAGGCAGGCCGCCATGGCCGCGGTATCGCCATGAAAAGTGGCCGAATAGTGCATACCAGCGGCCGCGCCCATGATCGAGCGCGGGCCCGCGAGCAGGGCCAGCGGCCAACCATTGCCGAGCGCCTTGCTGACGGTGATCAAGTCTGGCACGAGGCCGATGCGACGACACACCGAGCCGGGAAAGATTCGCATGCCCGTCTTCACTTCATCCATGATGAAGAGCGCGCCGGCCGCGCGCGAGAGCTCGAGCAGCTCGTGAAAAATCTGCGGCTCGAAGGGCGTGACCATCTCGGGAGCGAGGATGACGGCCGCTACGTCCGGACCATGCGCTTTCAGCACGGCCCTCAGGCTGTCGGGGTCGGACGCTCGAAACTCCAGCACCTGCGACGCAAGCCCCGCGGGCACGAAGCGCTCCAACGGCAGACACCAATCGTGCCAGCCGTGGTAACCGGCGCGCACCACCGTCTTACGACGGGTGTGAGCGCGGGCGACGCGCAAGGCGGCCGTGGTAGCCTCCGAGCCGGTCTTGAAAAAAGCCGCCATCTCCGCGCCGGGCAGGCGCGGCAACAGAGCCTCTACCAGTCGCAGGTGCAGCGGATGATTGAGCGACAAGAGCGAGCCGCGCCGGAGCTGGCTGGCCGCGGCCGCGTCGACCTCTTCGCGGGCGTAGCCGAGTAGTTGGGCTCCGAAGGCCATCAAGTAATCGACATAGCCGTGGCCATCCACGTCCCAGATTCGACAACCCTGCCCCCGCTCGAAGTACATGGGTGTCGTCTCTGGATCGACGAGCGGCCGCCCGGAGAGGTGATGCGCGCCAGGAATGAGCTGCAGCGCGCGGCGGTGCAGAGCGCTGGACCGCTCATAGCGGCTCCGCAGCTCCGCCTCGCGCGCCGCTAGCCGGGCGTTGCTCATGGCCGACCTTCGGCGGGTCGAGATGGGTCCGACGCAGGCTCCGCGGACGGCTCCGCGACGAGGTCTTCGGCGTACAGCAGCCGATCTTGGCTGCGCCACCACCCTCCGTCCACCACACGCGGGGCGCCTTGGGCAACGGCGCGCAGAAAATCGGCGAACGGCGTCTCCTCCAACTTGCCGTCCACGACCGCGAAAGCGCCGGCCTCGTAGGAAGAGTCGCCGCGCGTCACCAGTTGATCCCAACCGTACGAGCCGCACAACGCCCAGGCCGTGACGGCCGCTACCGGCACACCCGCGCCTCGCAGCCGCTCCGCCGCATGCCAGATGAAGGAAAACCAGCGCGCTTGTTCCTCCGGGTGTCCGGCGAGGTGCGCTTCGGTCACGGCGAGCGGAGTTTGGTAGCGCGCGTAGGCCTCGGCCAAGAGCGCCTCTGGTCCGTGCAACCCTTGTCGACAGACCCGGACGGCTTCGACATCCGCGTAGCGGGTACGGCCGTTTCCGCCGATCACGTGGGCCGGGTAGCGCTCGATGCGTTCATCGAGGAAGCGCTCGCCGGTGACGTAGTAGTTGAAGCCGAGGATGTCGGGCCGGCAGGCGTTTTCGCGAAATTTCCCGAGCTCGATCTCGCTCACCCCGGCGCCGCGCAAGTAGCCGTAGAGCGCGTGATGGCGATCGACGCGGCCGTACAGCAGGTCGAGCCCCAAGAAGCGGCGTTCGTTCTCGAAGGCCGCCTGGTCGCTCAGCGCCGGCGTACTGCGCACGTGCGCGAGATCTTCGGTGTGCACGAGCGCGGCCTCGGGCTGTTCTCGGCGAATTGCTCGCATGGCCAGCACGGTGCCCCAAACTTGATTCAGCAGCGCGCGCACGAAGCTCCGGTCGCTCCGCTCGTGCGGGTACCAGTGGCCGTACAGGCCCGAGAAGCGCGCCGTGGTCAGCGGCTCATTCACCGGCGTGTAACGGCGCACGAACGGAAAGCGGCGCGCCACCTGCTCCGCGTATCGAGCGAGCTTGTGCGGAAACTCCGGATCGAGCAGCGAGGTGTAGCGCGGTCCGCTGCCGTGGTGCAGGAGCCCCGCAATAGGCTCGATGCCAAGCTCCTGCAGCTCGTTCAGCCGACCACTTGCCCACGAGAAGTCGACCTCGTCTAGCGCACCGGGCGCCGCGTGCTCCCAAAGAACCGGGTAGCGGAGCGCGCGCAAGCCCAGCGAGCCGAGCGCCTGCAGATCAGAAGCGCGCCCGAGGTGACCGGAGAAGCGCAGCTGATCGTGGAAGCAGTCGCCGACGCGGTTGACGGTGCACTCAATTCCCCCCCACAGCTCGAGCGATGGCTGGTGCATGCGCTTCCTCTCGCGTTCCGCTGACAGTCGGTCCCTCGCTATCGCGCAAACGCGAGAACAGCGTGAGCGCCTGGGCAATGACCTGGTCCATGTTGTAATATTTGTAAGTGGCGAGCCGGCCCACGAAATGCACGTTGCTGGTCTGGGCGGCGAGCTCTTTGTACTGTGCGTACAAGGCGGCGTTCTCGGGCCGAGGCACCGGGTAATACGGATCTCCGTCGGCCTTGGGGATCTCGTAGACGATGCTGGTCCGCGGGTGCTGCTGCCCGGTCAGGTGTTTGAACTCGGTGACACGCGTGTACGGGTGCTCGTTGGGAAAGTTGACGGTGCCCACCGCTTGAAAACGCTCGACGTCTTTGGTTTCGTGCCAAAATTCGAGCGAGCGATAGGGCAGCTTTCCGACGCGGTAGTCGAAGAACTCGTCGACGGGCCCGGTGTAGATCATGTGCTGGAACGAGATGGACTGCTTGACCTCGCGGTAGTCCGCGTTGAGCAGGACCTTGATGTTCGGATGCGCCAGCATGCGCTCGAACATCCGTGTGTAGCCCAGGCGCGGCATCGCCTGATACGTATCCGTGAAGTAGCGATCGTCTCGGTTGCAGCGCGTGGGCACGCGCGCGGTGACGGAAGCGTCCAGCTCCGATGGGTCCATGCCCCACATTTTTCGGGTATAGCCGCGGAAGAACTTCTCGTAGAGCTCGCGCCCCACCGCCGATACGACCACGTCTTCGGACGTCTTGATGCCGCGCTTCTCGGCCGCGGCGGCGAAGAACTTTGGCAGCTCGAGCGCGGTCATCGCCGTGCCGTACAGCTTGTTGACGGTGTCCAAATTGATTGGCATCGGCACCAGCTGGCCGTCGACGCTGGCCAACACGCGGTGCTCGTACGGCCGCCACTCGGTGAAGCGCGACAGGTAGCCGAACACGTCGGCGCTGTTGGTGTGAAAGATGTGCGGCCCGTAACGGTGCACCAAGATGCCGTTGTCGTCGTAGTGGTCGTAAGCGTTGCCGCCTATGTGCGGTCGCTTCTCCACGACCAGCACCTTTTTATCGAGCTGCGACGCCAGGCGCTCTGCCAGCACGCTACCAGCAAAGCCGGCGCCGACGATCATGTAGTCGAACATCAGCCAACCTCACGCGGGGCGTCCACGAAGTCCACGAAGGGCGCTTGGCCGCTCTGGCGATCGCCAGGGGCGGCTGCGGCTTCGTTCATCAACTGCTCCATCCGCTGCCAGGTGCTGTCCCAAGACATCTTGGACAAGAACGGATCGGCGCGGCGCAGCAGCTTTTCGCGCGGCTCGCTCAAAGCGGCTTCGCAGGCGGCCACGAACTCCTGCGGAGTATCGGCGATGCGCGCCAGGCCCAGCACCGAATAAGGCCGCACCACGTCGCGGATGGACGTCGAAACCACGGGCTTGCCCGCCGCCAAGTATTCTGGCGTCTTGGTCGGGCTGATGAAGCGAGTAGCTTCGTTCTTCGCGAACGGCAGCAGCGCTACGTCCCACCCCGCGATGTAGCTGGGGAGCTCGGCGTAAGCTTTGGACCCAAGGTAGTGCAGGTTCGGCAGCCGCGGCAGGTCATTCGGGTCCACTTTGCAGATTGGCCCCAAGAGCACGAGCTGCCATTCGGGCCGCGCCCGCGCGACCGCTTCCAGTAGAGCCAAGTCCATGCGCTCGTCGATCACGCCGAAGAAGCCCAGGCGCGGACCGGGAATGGCTGCTTGGTCGGCCGGCTCCGGCGGATTCAGGCGAGCCTGCCCGAAATGCGCGCAGTCGACGCTGCTGGGAAAGGCGTGAATGTTCCGGTGAAGCGACTTCTTGGCTTCGAACAAGGCTTGGCCCCCGGTAAACACGACGTCGGCCTCGCGCAACAGCTCTGCCTCGCGCGGCAAGAGCTCGGGCGGAGCCCCTTTGAACGCCGAGAGCTCGTCCATGCAGTCGTACACGCACGCCTGCGGGCTCAGCTGGGCCGCCAGGGGTAGCGCCATCGGTGTGTAAAACCAAACGATGGGAGCTTCGATGGCGTGGGTCGCGCAAAGCTCCGCGATCAGGCGAGCCTGCTCTCTTTCCCGCTCTGGTGCGCTCATGCCTTCCGGCAGATGCGGCACCACGACGTTGACCAACGTGCTCGGGTCCTGGGTCACTTCGAGGCGAGGAGGATGCTCGCCCGGCACCGGCTCTTCGACGTAAAAGACGCGGCGGCTGCGCGCGCAGCGGCTGAGCAAGTGCTGAGGCCGCTGAAAAACGAAGTGCCAACGGAGGTGTGAGAAGCAGATCAGATCGTTGCTGGATGACTCGGCCTTCGGGGGAGTGCTCATGTTGGGAAACCGCCGTAAAGCACGGGCCGTGCCGCGCCCGCGCGCGCGCAATTTCCTGGCCTTGTCGCGTTCTGCATCGGCGTCCTCCGCGACGCATTTGCTTTCGTGTGGCGTAGATGTCGAGACAGCGCGCGACCACGTCGAGCAAAAAACTTCCGTTCGACCATCGACACTCATCGTCGCCAAGGACTAAGTTGAATGCGTGCCGCGTCGCTATCAATCGCGTATCGGGCTTCTAGAGTCGTCACCGCCAGCGTCGCTAACACCGGAGGGTAGCGACGGAGATCCGATGGGTTATCCGCGCCCTCAGCTGCGGCGAGGCGACTGGCTGTCGCTCAACGGGCCTTGGGAGTTCGAGCTGGACCCGGACGCTGAGCTGACGTTGCCGCGTCAGGTAGCGTGGTCCAAGACCATCCTGGTGCCGTTCTCGCCCGAGACGCGGATGAGCGGCGTCATGGACACCGGGCTCTACCGCGCCTGCTGGTACCGGCGTCGCTTCAGCGCGCCGGAACTAGGCCCAGAAATCCGCCTGATCTTGCACTTTGGCGCGGTGGACTATCACGCCACGGTCTGGTTCAACGGCACGCGCCTCGGGGAGCACGAGGGCGGCTACTCGCCCTTCGAGTTCGACGTGACCGAGTACGTCGATCCCTCCCAGCCGGAGCAAGAGCTGGTCGTCAAGGTCGAAGACGATCCGACCGATCTAGAGAAGCCGCGCGGCAAGCAGGACTGGCAGCTCGACCCTCACTCCATTTGGTACCAGCGTACGACCGGTATCTGGCAAACGGTGTGGCTCGAGCGCGTGCCACGCGTGCGGCTGACGCAACTTGCGTGGACCGCGAACGTGGAGCGGTGGGAAATCGGGCTCGACGCTTCCATCACCGCGCCTCTCGGCCGAAAGCTGCGCCTCGGCGTGAAGTTGTGGATGGGTGATCTGGTGCTGGCCCACGATCAGTATCTAGTGGTGGCGGGCGAGGTCCACCGGCGCATCGCGCTATCCGATCCGGGCATCGACGACTTCCGCAACGAGCTTTTGTGGAGCCCCGCCACGCCTCGCCTCATCGAAGCAGAGCTGGAGCTCACCGACATGGCTGGCGCGCGCATCGACTTCGTTCGCAGCTACACGGCGCTCCGCACCGTGGCCGTCCACCGCGATCGCCTGTTGCTCAACGGTAGGCCGTACATGCTGCGAATGGTGCTCGATCAAGGTTACTGGCCCGACACCGGCCTCACCCCACCGAACGACGAGGCCTTCCGCACGGACATCGAGCTGGTGAAGGCCATGGGCTTCAATGGCGTGCGCAAACACCAAAAGATCGAAGCGCCGCGCTTTCTGTACTGGGCCGATCGGCTCGGGCTCTTGGTGTGGGAAGAGATGCCCAGCGCGTACCGCTTTTCGAAGCGCTCGGTCGAGCGCCTCACCGAGCAGTGGATGGAGATCCTCCACCGCGACGTCAGTCATCCTTGCATCATGGCCTGGGTACCGTTCAACGAGTCATGGGGCGTACCCAACCTGCCCGACAGCGCGCCGGAGCGAAACTACGTCCGGGCCCTTTACTACCTGACCAAGACCCACGACCCTTCCCGGCCCGTCGTTGGCAATGACGGTTGGGAGAGCGTCGCGACCGATATCATCGGCATTCACGACTACGACCCCAACTACGAGCGCATGGCGCGCCGCTATTTTACGCAGGACATGGTGCCAAAGTTGTTCCGGCGGGAGCGGCCGGCGGGGCGCGCGCTGGTCTTGGAGGGCCACTCGCGGCGGGAGCACCCGATCGTCCTGTCCGAGTTTGGCGGCATCGCCCTCAGCAGCGACGGCGGGGCGTGGGGCTACACGCGAGCCGAAAATGTAGAGGCCTTCAAGGTATCGCTTTTGAAGCTGCTCAAGACCGTGCGCAAGCTCGAGGCGCTCTCGGGCTTTTGCTACACGCAATTTGCGGACACCTTCCAAGAAGCCAACGGCCTGCTTTATGCAGACAGAACGCCGAAGCTTCCGCTTCAGGTCATTCAACAAGCCATCTTGGGCTTCGACGACGAGCTGCGGCCCCCTCCCATCGTCGTCGACGCCGCCACGGAAGAGGTCGAACGATGAAATGGAATGAAAGTAGCCGTCCCTCGCGGACTTCGACCGCGGGTGAGCTGGAGCTCGAGCTGCAAGAAGCGTTAGCGCGCCGTCAGCGCGCCAGTGAGCTCTTCGGCGCCCCGGATTGGGACTCTGACGGTGCCGACGAGGCGTCATTCGACTACGTCGAAGACGACGACTGACCGAGAGGCGCGGGGCACGAGCGTTGCACGCAAGGCGCCCATGCAACCCGCACCCACCGATAGTCTCCGCACAACTAACGAGCGTCACGCCCAGCTGCTAGGGCTGTTCAGCGTTGCGCTGGGTATCTCGCAGCTCGCCGCGCCCGACGAGTTCGCAACTCTCATCGGCGTCAAGCCACGCCCTCGCACCCGCTGGACTCTGCGCGCCCTGGGGGTGCGCGAGATCCTTAGCGGCGTCGGCGTGCTCGCGAATCGGACGTCGGCCGGCCCGCTGTGGGCCCGGTTGGCCGGCGACACCGTCGACTTGGCCTTGCTCGGCGCCGCGTTCGGAGGGCGAGGCAGCGCTTCGGGGCGGCTCCTTGCCACCACCACCGCGGTCGCGGGCGTGGCCGTGCTGGACGCGTATGCGGCTGCGCGCTCCAGCCGCAACGAGAGCGTTCAAAAGCTGGTACAGCCGATCCACGTCGTCCGCAGCATCACGATTGGTCGCCCGCCCGAGAGCGTCTACGCGTTTTGGCGCAAGCTGGAAAATTTGCCCAAGTTCATGGCTCACCTCGAGTCGGTGGAGCACGACGGCAACGGCTCGCTGTGGCGCGCCAAAGGTCCGGCCGGCACCACCATCGAGTGGCGCGCCGAGATCACCCTCGACCGCCCCAATCAGCAGATTGCCTGGCGCTCTGTGGACGGCGCCACGGTCCCGAACCGCGGCACGGTTTGCTTCAAGCCCGCGCCGGGTGATCGGGGGACCGAGGTGATCGTCGAGCTCAAGTACGATCCGCCCGCGGGTGCCCTGGGGGCCGCGCTCGCCAAGCTGTTCGGCGAAGAGCCCAGTCAGCAGATCGCCGGCGACCTACGACGGCTGAAGCAGGTACTGGAGACAGGCAGCGTGGTCCACTCGGACGCGAGCATTCATCGGGGCATGCACCCGGCTCGGCCACCCGCCGAGCACGAACGAACGACCGTGATCGGAAGGGAAGAGGAGGTCTGAACATGTTGGCCAATTGTTGGATGGGTAAGAAGCGCGTCGAAGTGCAAACGGTGCCCGATCCGCAGCTGCTGAGCCCGCGCGACGCCATCGTCCGCGTCACCAGCACCGCGATTTGTGGCTCGGATCTGCACTTGTACAACGGCTTCGTGCCCAGCATGGAGAAGGGCGACATCTTGGGCCACGAGTTCATGGGCGAGGTGGTGGAGGTGGGGCGCGGCGTCTCCAACTTGAAGGTCGGCGATCGCGTGGTGGTGCCGTTCCCGATCGCCTGCGGCAATTGCGGCGCCTGCCGCGCCGGCGCGACCTCCCTGTGCGAAAACTCGAATCCGAACGCGTGGATGGCCGAAAAAATGTGGGGCCATTCGCCCTGCGGTATCTTCGGCTACTCGCACTTGCTGGGCGGTTACGCGGGCGGCCAGGCCGAATACGCGCGCGTCCCGTTCGCCGACGTCGGACCGCTCAAAGTGCCCTCGCACTTGTCGGACGAGCAGGTATTGTTCCTCTCCGACATTTTTCCGACCGGCTACATGGGCGCAGAAATGTGCGACATTCAGCCGGGCGCGGTGGTGGCGGTCTGGGGCGCCGGTCCCGTCGGTCTATTTGCCATGGCCAGCGCGCGCATGCTGGGCGCCGAGCAGGTGATCGCCATCGATCGCTACGAGAAGCGCTTGATGCGCGCGACTCAGGGCGCGGGCGCGACGCACACCATCAATTACGAAGAGCACGACGTCTACTCGGTGCTGCAGGGGCTCACCGGCGGCCGCGGACCGGACGCTTGCATCGACGCCGTGGGGCTGGAGGCGCACTCCGACAGCCTCATGTACGCCGTCGATCGCGCCAAGCAAGCCGTCATGCTCGAGAGTGATCGCCCGCTGGCGTTGCGCCAAGCCATTCGCTGCTGCCGCAACGGCGGAACCGTGTCTGTCGTGGGCGTTTATGGCGGCTTCATCGACAAGTTTCCGATGGGCGCCATCGTCAACCGCTCGCTGACGCTGAAGAGCGGACAGTGTCACGTGCACCGCTACATGAAGCCGCTGCTCGAGCGCATCGAGCGGGGCGAGATCGACCCGAGCTTCGTCATCACCCACACCTTGCCGCTCACGGCCGCCGCCGAGGGCTACGAGCTGTTCCTGGACAACCGCGACGACTGCGAAAAAGTCGTGCTCAAGGCCGCGTAGCACGCCATGAACGTCGTCTTCTTGTCACCCGCGTTCCCCCCGACCGCGCCACCCTTCTGCGCCGCTTTGGCCAGCTTGGGTGTGCGCGTGTTGGGCATCGGCGATCAGCCGCTCCGGCCCGATAGCGTCGAGGCGCGCGCCCTGGCCGACTACAAGTTCGAGCCGCGCATGGGCGAGTACGCGGTTCTACGCGCGACCGTGAGCGGGCTGCTCGAGCGGCACGGCGCCATCGATCGCGTCGACTCGAACGGTGAGCACTGGCTCGTAGCCGAGGCCAGGCTCCGCGACGACTTCGACATACCGGGCTTGCGCAGCCAACAGCTGGTCCAGCAGACCAGTAAGTTGGCGATGGCCGAGCTATTCGCCCGCGCCAGCGTTCCCTACCCTCCCACCGTGAGCGCCGTGGACGGCAGTCACGTCCGCCGTCTGGCAAAAGAGCATGGCTTTCCCCTGGTTTTCAAGCCGGATCACGGCTCGGGGGCCGTGGACACCTTTTCGGTCTCCGGCGAAGGCGAGCTGGACGCCGCGCTGGAACGCGAGCCGTGGAGCAAGGTGGTGCAACCGTTCATCGACGGCGCCATCGTCACCTACGACGGCTTGACCGATCGCGATGGCAACATCGTGTTTGCCACGTCTCATACTTACGACAGCGGCATCATGCAGGTTCGGCAAGGAGCGCTCGACGGGCACTACTTCTCTTTCAAGTCCTTGCCCGAAGGTCTGGAAGTCGTGGGGCGCCGGGCCGTTGCCGCCTTCGACGTTCGCGAGCGGTTCTTTCATCTGGAGCTGTTTCACCACTCCAACGGGGGGTATACCGCGCTGGAGATGAACCTGCGGCCGCCGGGCGGCTTCACCACCGATATGATGAACGCCGCGGCCGACGTCGATGTCTACGAGCTGTGGGCGCGCGTGATGACGGGGCAAGACGTGAGCGGCTTCACGTTCACCCCCAGGTATTACACGGCTCACGCGGGGCGGCGGGCGGGCCGCAGCTACGCCCTTTCGTCGCAGGAGCTAGCACGGGCGCTAGGCGACACGCTGTACGCCGAGCGCGCGGTTCCGCCCGCCTTCGCGGCCACCATGGGCGACACCGCGTACCTGCTGCGGCACCCCGAGCTGGAGCCACTAAAGCAGGCCATCTCGCTCGTGCAGGCGCGCTGAGCGCGGCGCGCTGAGCGCCGTAGTGCGCTGGGCACGTATATTGCTGCTGACGCTCGTACATGCAACGCGGAATGGTCTGCGTGCGAGGCGCGCGCCAGAACAACCTCAAAAACGTCACGGTCGAAATCCCTCGCCACGCCCTGGTGGTGTTCACGGGCGTGTCGGGCTCGGGCAAGTCGTCGTTGGCCTTCAGCACGCTGTACGCTGAAGCTCAACGCCGCTACTTGGAGTCGGTATCACCGTACGCGCGGCGGCTCTTTCACCAAATGAGCGTGCCCGAGGTGGACGAGATCACCGGGTTACCCCCGGCCATCGCGCTCGGTCAACAGCGCGGGGGAGTGACGACGCGGTCGTCGGTGGGCAGCGTGACCACGCTGTCCAATCTGCTGCGTATGCTGTATTCGCGCGCGGGCGACTACCCGCGCGGGCAGCCGCTGCTGTACGCCGAGTCGTTTTCGCCGAACACGCCCGAAGGCGCGTGCCCCCGCTGCCACGGCGTGGGGCGCGTCTACGAGGTGAGCGAGGCCTTGATGGTACCGGACGACTCGCTGACCATCCGCGAGCGGGCGGTGGCGGCCTGGCCCACCGCTTGGCAGGGGCAAAACCTACGCGACATCCTGACCACGTTGGGTCACGACGTCGATCGGCCTTGGCGCGAGCTGCCCAAGAAAACCCGCGACTTCATCCTCTTCAGCGAGGAGCAGCCCGTGGTGCCGGTGTACGCCGGCTTCACGCTGGCCGAGGTCAAGCGCGCGCTGAAACGCAAAGAGGAGCCTAGCTACCAGGGTACGTTCAGCAGCGCTCGCCGCCACGTGCTCACCTCGTTCGCCAAGAGTGAGAGCGCCCTGATGAAGCGCAGAGCGGCGCAGTTTCTGATCGGAGCCAGCTGCCCGGAGTGTGCCGGAAAGCGCCTGCAGCCGGCCGCGCTCTCCGTCAAGTTCCAGGGCTCCGACATCATGGAGCTCTCGCGTTTGCCGCTCAAGGCCCTGGCGCCGCTGTTTCAGGCTGCCAGCTCCAAGGTCGCGGGCGGCTCGCAGTCAACGGAAAAGGCGCTCGTGGTCCAGCGCATCGCCGAAGACATGCATCGGCGAGCGTCGGTGCTCTTGGACCTGGGCCTCGGCTACCTCACCCTGGAGCGCAGTACCCCCACTTTGTCTCCGGGCGAGCTGCAGCGGCTACGCCTTGCCACCCAGGTTTGCTCCAACCTGTTCGGAGTCGTTTACGTGCTCGACGAGCCCTCGGCCGGCTTGCACCCGGCCGACACGCAAGCGTTGCTGCGCGCGCTGGACCGGCTCAAAGCCGCGGGAAACTCGCTGTTCGTGGTCGAGCACGAGGTCGACGTCATCCGTCGCGCCGATTGGGTCGTCGATGTAGGGCCCGACGCCGGCGCGGGCGGCGGTGAGGTTCTCTACAGCGGCCCTCCCAGCGGGCTGGAGCAAATCGAGCGCTCGCGCACCCGGTCGTTCTTGTTCGGGCCCGAGCCCCTGCTGAACCAGAACCCGCGTCCGCCCCGCGGGTTCTTGAAGGTCACGGGCGTAACCCGCAACAACCTGTCGCGGCTGTCGGCCGAATTTCCGCTCGGCGCGCTCACCTGCGTCACCGGGGTGTCCGGCTCGGGTAAGTCGACGCTGGTCAGCCAAGTGCTCGTCGCCCTGGTGCTGAGCCAGTTGGGAGGCCCTACGCCAAAGCCAGAAGCCGAAGAGCTCGACGAAGACCTGGAGCCAGCGGAGGCGTCGGCGCTCGAGGGGGCCAGCCTCCACGGCGCAGAGGCCGTTCGCCGGCTCGTCGTGGTCGACCAGAAGCCCATCGGGCGAACTCCTCGCTCGAATCTGGCCACGTACACGGGTCTATTCGACGAGGTGCGGCGCGTGTTCGCCCAGACCCCGCTCGCCCGCCGCCGCCGCTACGACGCGGGCCGCTTCTCGTTCAATGTGGCGCGTGGGCGTTGTCAGACGTGCTCGGGTGAAGGGTCGGTCATGGTCGAGCTGTTGTTCCTGCCCAGCGTGTACTCGCCGTGCCCCACGTGCCACGGGGCCCGCTACTCGGCAAAAACCCTCGAGGTCGAGTATCAGGGGCGCAACATCGCAGACGTGCTCGGCATGACCGTGGACGACGCCGCCCGTTTCTTCGTCGAGGCCCCGTCCATCGCGCGCTCGTTGCTCATGCTGCAGCAGGTGGGGCTCGGCTACCTACGGCTCGGCCAACCCGCCACGGAGCTCTCGGGCGGCGAAGCGCAGCGCATAAAATTGGCGACTGAGCTCCAGCGCTCCGAGCATTCGGGCACCTTGTACGTGCTGGACGAGCCCACGACCGGTCTTCACCCGGCCGATGTCGAGCGCCTGCTCGCGCAGCTGCAACGGCTGCTGGCGGCGGGTGCGACGCTAGTGGTGGTAGAGCACGATTTGAGCATCGCGGCCGCCGCCGACTGGATCATCGACATGGGTCCGGGTGCCGGCGATGAGGGCGGCAGGGTCGTAGCCGCGGGGCCGCCGGCAGTGGTGGCCCGAGCGCGCGAGAGCGTTACGGCCGGCTTCTTGAGACAGCTCGGGCAACCACGCTAGCTTTTCGCAAGCTAGCTTCGCACCGCAGCCGAGATAGGGGGCATCAACTCTGCCCGGTAGCGCTCGAAGCAACGCGCTCCAGCGCGGAGGCGCATGAGCGCGCCTTCGGCGAGTAGGGGCGCCACGCGCGGGTTTTCTGCTACCAGCGGCGCCAACACTTCGCGGTTCCAGGTCTGACTATGGCGTACGTCGAGGGTGGCGTGGAGCGCGAAATAGCGACGGGCAGCGCCTTCGAAATGAAGCCGCTTCAGACCCGCGTTGACGAGCTCCGCCCGCCCGGGAGCCGTAAGCTCGATGACGCCCAACGCGCCCAGTGATTGGTAGGCGTAGCAACGCGAGGTCGCCAGGGCCACCATCAGGTTGCCGAGCGCGAGGCTCTCCCAAACCGTGGGTGATTCGGCCGCCGGCAGCTCGCGCTCCAGGCGCTGCAGCATGGGTCCGTGCATGCCGGACTCGTGGCCTTGGCCCATTTCGTCCCAGTAGTTGCGCGCTAGCTCGAGCTTGGGCCGATTCGGCAGCTTGACCTGGGTGAGCGCCACCAGGTCATCGAACCCGGCCTCGCCAGCCATTTCTTGCCGCAAAAACCAGCACATGTCGGCGAGCGAAGCGTCCGTGGCGAGCCACGGGAAGAGGGCATCGGCCTGGCCCGGCCCGTGCTGCTTCAGACCTTCGAACCAGGCCACGAAAGCGTCGGGCTGCACCGGCACGTGGCGCACTTCCAAAGCCACGGCAGCGCGCTCACTCTCCACGAACGCGCGTTCGAGCCGGCGGCACGCCACCTCCTCTTCCAGGTTTTTCTCCCAGCTCCCCTCCTCCAAACGGGGCGCGAAGCGGAGGGCGTGAGAACGAGCGAGGCGCTCGTGCAGGATTGTCGGACGCCAGGAGGTCAGCGGAACGACGCTGTTGCGCGCGGGCATGGGTCGACTTCAGCAACATGCATGCCAGACGCTGGCAGCTCGCCTCGCCTGAATTTCGTGGCGGAACCATTGAGGCAAGCTGGCTGCACTGTCGTGGTCAGCCACGATTGACGCAGGGCTCGGCCGTAACGTCTGCCGACCGCTTTCGATAGCGCCAAGTGAGCGCTAGCCCAACGAGAGCAGAGGCGAGCAGCAGGGCGTTGGTGACGGAAAACACCCAGTTTCCGAGCCGGAAGCTGTACCAGGTAAAGCCCGCTGAAGCAGCCGTTTGCCCGACGAACAACCACTTGGAAACGCCGCGGCTCGAGCGCTCCTGCCACTGCTTGCGAACCTGCTGCACGATGGTGGCCAGCAGCACCACGGAGCTCACCCAGCCAATGACCTCGGTCATGCTTCGCGGTGCGGAGCAAGGTTAGTGCCAGCTTTGCCGCGCGCGCGCGGCTGCGTCAAAAAATCCGAAGCGAGTCGGATTGGGCATGGCGGGTTTGTGAGTAACGAGCCACGCCTTCCAGCGCGCCGCACGTCGGGAGCGAGTTGGCGGCTGGCCCAGGCCATGCAGGCGTCCAAGGCATGAACCAGTCGAGGCAAGTGCGCTACGCGCTGATCGGCGCTGGTAACATCGCGCAAGTGATCAAGAGAGCAAGGCGCCCGCGGCATCGAAGCAAGCGCCCATCAACGCCCCTTCCCCGAGCTTGAGATAGACCGACCATGAAATCGACCACATCGCTTTGGCCGCGCCCCGCCAGCCTGGCGAGCTTCCCCCCGCTCAGCGGAGAGCTCAGCGTAGACGTCGCCGTCGTTGGCGGCGGTATCACCGGCCTGACCTGCGCGGTGCTGCTGGCCGAGGCCGGCAAAACGGTGGCTCTCTTGGAAGGCCGCGAGCTGGGCGCAGGGGTAACGGGCTCGACCACCGCCCACCTCACCGAAGCCGTGGATGCTCGATACCACCGCCTCGAATCGAGCCTGGGGGCAGACACGGCCAGGCTGGTAAGGGCCGGCAGCCGCGACGCCATCGAAACCATCGCCACGCTGTCGAGCGGCACGGCTTGCGATTTTCAACGCCTGAACGGCTACCTGTTTACCGAAGACGATTCTCGTAGGAGCGAGCTGGACGATGAGCTCTTGGCCGCTGGCCGCGCGGGCGCGCTCGTTACGCGCAGCCAGGTGCCTCTGCCGCTCGACGTGAAGGCCGGCATCTGCTTCGAAAACCAGGCGCAGATCCAGCCGCTTGCCTACGTGCTCGGCCTGGTAGAGCGGCTGCGCCAGACGCAAGCGCTGATTTTCGAGCACACGCCCGTCGTGGACGTGGATACGTCGGGCAAGGTCCCGCGGCTCGTCACCGAGGGCGGAGCGAACGTGACCGCCGAGGCCGTCGTGATGGCCACGCACGCTTACTACGGCAAGCTCACGGTAGAGCTGAAGCTGGCGCAGTACCGTTCTTATGTGGTTGCGGGCCCAGAGACGCGCGCCCACGCCGGACTATTTTGGGACATGGCCGACCCCTACCACTACGTGCGCCGCGCCGTGATCGACGGAAAGCCCTACGTCGTGGTGGGTGGAGAGGACCATCGAACGGGCGTGTTGCCAAAAGGCGGACCGGACGAACCGTACCGCAATCTAGAAGCGTACGCGGCCAGGCTGGGAGTCACGGCGGAGCGGCGGTGGTCGGCGCAGGTCGTCGAGCCCGCCGATGGCCTGCCTTACATTGGCCCGCTAGCTTCGGGCGGCCCGGTTTACATCGCGACCGGTTTTGCCGGCAATGGCATGACGTTCGGCACCCTCGCCGGCATGATTTTGAGCGATACGCTGCTCGGGCGCAGCAACCCCTACGCCAAGGTATTCGCGGTGCAGCGCAGCAACCTGCTGGCTTCGGCCAGTGCGGTCATCAAAGAGAACGTCGAAACGGCCGGCCACTTGATCGCAGGTCACCTCTCACCGCCGTCGCGCGAGCCGATCGCCGACTTACCGCGGGGCGCCGGCCGCATCATGCAAGAAGGCGGCAAGAAGCTGGCCGTCTATCGCGACGACAGCGGGGCCGTCCACCGCGTGTCGGCCATCTGCACGCATCAAGGTTGTCAGGTCGCCTTCAACCCCCTCGAGCGAACTTGGGATTGCCCTTGCCACGGCTCCCGCTTCGACGTCGACGGACAGGTGCTGGACGGCCCGGCTACGGCGCCGCTACCCCGCGAGCCGTGAAAGCCGACCGGCCCCGGGCGCCCGACGCGCGCGCCTCGAGCCGGCCGGCTACTCTGCGCTACTGCGACAGGTACTTGATCTGAACGAACGGAGCGAGCACGCCCGAGATGGTTTGCAGCGTGGGGAGCAGCTGCGAAAGGACCTGATTCCAGCTCGTGACCCAGGTCGGCGGAACGTAGACGACGTCGCCCGGCGCCAGCTGAAAATCGGCCGCCTCACCCGCCAGCAGGCGAGTGGCGTCGATGACGAACAGCTCGCCTCGATCGGCCTCGCTGCGGATGACGATAGTCTCCGACAGTTTTCCCTGAACGTGCTCGGTGGTGCCGAAGCCGACCTGGGCGAGCGCTTGCAGCAGGCTCAGCTGACCGTTCACGAAAGACACCGTGCCGCCCTTGGGGTTGCTGCCGCTGGCACCGCCGAACACGTACGCGCGCTCGTTGGTGTTGTCGGGCACCATGATCACGTCGCCGGAGCGGAGGCGTATGTTTTGCGTCAGATCGCCCAGCCGTACGAGACGGAAAAAGTTGATGGGCAGGCGCTTGCCGGCGCGCGCCACGTAGGCGCTGCGCAAGCTGGCCTGCTCCAACTGAACGCTGCCGCCCAAAGACAGCGCCTCGAGCAAGCGCAAAGGCCGGTCGCTGTATTTGAGACCGGGCTGCGTGAACTGGCCCAAGAGGTAATAGCGAATGCTGCCCGTGAACACGACCTGCACGGTAACCTTCGGATCCTTGACGTAGGTCGAAAGCTCCGTTTCTAGATAAGTCCGCAGTTGCGCGCTGGTCTTTCCCGCGACCTGCACCGTGCCGATCAGCGGGAACTGAATGCTGCCGTCGTTGTCGATGGCCAGCCCCGATAAGCGGCTGTTGCTGGCGGAAATCGAGCCCATTCCGGCGTAAGGAGCGATTGAAAGCTCGGGGTGGTTGTACACCGCAACCAGCAGCGTATCGCCCGCGCCGACTTTGTAAGCTTCTCCATCCTTCTCCCCGATGATGTCTTGGACGACCTGCCGATCCAGAACCTCTTGCCGGTGCGTGACGACGGGCGACGGCAGGGTCCGCGCCACGACGGCGGGGCGCGAGCTGCAGGCGAGCAGCAGCGCCGCGAGCAAGAGCAGCAGCCAACGCTTGGGGGGAAAGGAATGAGTGTTCATCACTGAGCTCGACTGTGGCCTCACGCCGCGACCGCGGCTTCGAGCCCGATGCGCTCGATGCGCATGGGTAGATCTGCCGAGCGGGCCGGTTCGTCCAGCTCGAGCTGCCAGCGCGAGCCCCCGTCTGCCGAGCGTTCAACCAGCTGAAAGCCTAGCTTCTCGTAGTGATTTTCGACCAATTTGTTCTTCTCGGTCGGCAAATAACTGCCGATTAGTCGGCGCAGCCCGCGGCCCCGCGCCTGCTCGACCAGCTCCGCCAAGACCGCCTGCTCGACTTTGCGCCCTAGCACGCGGCAGCTCATGAGCCAGGTGTCGATGTCCCAAGCGTCGTCCGCGCGCCGGCAAATCAGCACGCTTATCATGCCGTTGTCGCCGAAGGTGTCGGCCAGCCGCACCTGGAGCGTGAACGCGTCTGGATCGCGCTGCAAGCGCGCTACGTCGGCTTCGGTGTAGCGGCGGGTGGTCAGGTTGAACTGGTTCGACTTGTTGATGAGCTGGGCGATGCGAGCGCGACCGGTGTCGTCGAAGGGCTGCAGCGTGAGCCGCATGTCGAGCGACGCCAGGTAGCCGTCCACGTCACCGGCTTGCTTTTGCAACGCCACGCGGCGCGCGTTGTCTTGATAGAGCGCGGCGCGCTGCTTGTCTTCGTCCGAAAAGCCGATGGACTCGAAATAGCCAGCCGCCAGCAGCGTGCGCGCGTACAGCGCCGGATCGTTGGGCAGCTCGGGCACGGCTACCTCGGGCACCAGCGTGCGCACCAGCTCACGCTCGACGGGGTTGTCGTCCAAGAACACCATCGCGTCGAGCCCCAGCTGCAGCTCCTCGGCGATGGCCTTGATGTTGGTAGCCTTGTCTTGCCAGTTGGCTTGAAATACGGCGATGTGCTGCTCACGCAGCAGCATTTCCGGGTGACGAGCGAAGGGCTGGCGCGCAATTTCGTCGGTGTTCTTGGACGAAACCGCCAAGACCACGCCACGCTGCCGGAGCGCCAGCGCGGTGCGCTGCACCTCCAAGTGGGCTTCGCCGGTGGCGTCACCCTGGCCGAGCAAGATACCATCGAGACCATCGTCTCCGATGACACCACCCCAGAGGGTGTTATCCAGATCCAGGATCAGGCATTTTTTGCTCTTGCCACGCAACGCGGCGATCACGCGGCACACGTGGTCCGCGTACAGCGGCAAAAACTCGCTCGCGAACGGCAGCTTGGCCAGGTTCCACAGCTTCGGGTCGTGCCAGCGCGAAAGCCCGACGGTCTCGGCCAAATGGGCGACGTCCAGCAGCAAGTCTTGGCTGCCGCGGAGGTTGTCGCCCAGGCGGCGATTGAGCTCGTCGACCAGCCAGCGCGGGGTCCCGGGCAGAGCGGCGTCGAAGCTGCCGAAGAGTGACTCGACGGGGCGCGGCACGGTCTGCAGCAGGCAGATGGCGCCGTGCTGCGAAAACCCGCTGCGCAGAGCGTCGAGCTGCGCCAAGGCTCCGTCCACGGCTCGCCGCGCCATGTCCGCGTCACCCGGGCATGCCCCGAGCGGCAGGCCCCGCGCGTCCAGCGCGACCAGGACTGCGTCGCAGCGAGCCGCGTTGATGAGCGACTCCGGGTCGAGCGCCGTTTGCATGACTTGCCCGTAATCTGCCTCGACGCACTGCAGCCAAATACCGTGGCGCGCCGCGGTGGCGACCAGCACCGGTACCAAGAAGTGCGACGTTGCGTTGCTGACGATCCCGAGCCGAAAGCGCGACAGCGGCGCCAAGGAGCCGCCCGCAGCCTCGATTTTGCGGATGCTGCTGGCCAGCTTGTTCAGCTGATTTTCGTCCAGGCGATGGTTGGCCAATTGCTGGGCTCGGCGCCCCAGAGGGCCGGAGGAGCTGGCCAAGTCTTTGCACTCCGCGGCAAAGCCGGCCGGCGCCGGCGGCAACCAGGAAAGATCGGTGAAAACGTCCAAGGTCATGAGTCGAGTGCCTCCTGCAAAATTTGCCGAGCTACGGAGCCGGGGGTTTGAAAAGGAGCCTTCGCGCGCTGCAGCTCCAAGAAGCGCGGGTCGAACGCGTCCAGCATTTTGGTCTCGGTGAAGCCCGGGCTCACCGAACGCACGCGCAACCACGGATAGTCGGCGGCCAGCAGCGCGAGCACGCCCGCTAGCCCGTGTTTGCCGATCACGTAGGCGCCCATGCCGGAGGCGGCGGGCGTATCTCGAGAGCCCATGGCGCTCGTCAAGACGCCCACCACCGTGCCCGCTTTTCGGCGCCGAAAGCAGTGCTTTACCAGTTGAGACAACAACTGCTGCGGCCCCAGCACGTTGATGTGCCACTGCAAGAGCAGCTCTTCGGCCGAGATCTGGCCGAACGAGACCAGGTTGAGCGGCGGCGCTCCGGCCAAGACCACGCCCAGCAGCGCTGGCAGCTCCGCGAGCGCTGGCGCAGCAGCGGCGACGCTCTGAGTATCTCCGAGATCCAGCCGCAGGGCGCGGCCCCCGCAACGCTCGGCAACCGCGCGCGCGGCAGCTTCGTTGTGGTGGTAGCCGACGATGGGCCGGATGCCGCGCTCGGCCAGGCCAGCGCACACCGCCGACCCGATGCCACCGCTGCCGCCCGACACGAGCAGCCAGCGTTCACCCGCGGCTTCAGTCGACAACGACCACCTCCGCGCGGCCACGGCACAACCTCTTGCCGTCCCGCCGCAACGTGAGCTTCAGCTCGACCAAGCCCGTTCCCACCGAAGCACGTGACACCACGGCCTCCAACTGGGCCGACTCGCCAACGTACAGCGGGAGGAGAAATTCGAGCGATAGGCTAGCCCACACGCTGTGCTTACCCGGGAGGCGCATGCCAATCAGCTCGGATACCTTGGCCACGAGCAGCGCGCCGTAGACCACCCGGCCCTGAAAGCCCTTGCTGCGAGCAAAGGCTTCGTCGGTGTGCAGGGGGTTGAAATCACCGGAGAGCTCGGCAAATTTCTGCATCTGCGCGTCGTCGACGCTGAGCTCGACGACGACCGCGCGGCCCTCCGTCAGCTCGTGCAGTGAAAGCGCTCGGGCTTGTAACATCGTCACCGAACCGACTTGGCTTCGATCAGCGACACCAGCTGGCCAACGTTCTTGAGCCGGCCGACCTCGGCCGCGGTGAAGCTCAGGCCGAACTTCTTCTCGATGGCCGCCACCAGGCGAATGTGTCGCAGGCTATCCCATTCATCGACGTCGCTGGCCGTGAGCTCGGGCGTGACCACGATGGTCTCGTCGTCGAACACGTCGTGAAAGACGCCGGTGAGAGTCGCGTAGTGGGCCAAATTATCCATGATCGTTACTCGCTGTGGGGTTGGTGGAAGATACGTTGAGGCGCATGGCGTGCAGCGCCTCGGCCAGACGCGCGGCCCAACGAGGGCTCACGCGAGGCTTCGGATGCACTTCATCGCTGAATTGATCATCGCCGTCGGAGGCCGGCTCGCCCATGGGTAGCCACGTGACACCGGGCCGAGCGGCCAAGGCGGGCCCGAGCCGGCTCATGCGCTCGCGATAGTCGGCCGCCAGAGCGGAGCCACGCGCGTGCCAGCTCGGAATCGGCATGTCGACGAGCACCACGCGACTGCCATCGGCCAAGAGCATATCGACCAACGCACGCAGCCTCGCGAACTGCTCGTCGGAAAGGCGCGGCTCGCCCCCCATGTAGCCACGCCAGAACGCCAAGTACTCCTGCTGCTCGTCCGGGCTGATGACGCGCGCGTTGCGCTCCGCGTCCGTGAGCTTCCGTGCCTTGCCCGAGAGCCCGGCTCGCAACGACACGGTCAAGTCACGCGCTAAGCGATCGAGCGCCAGATAGGGCAAAACCAGCGTCTCGGCCGCGCCCAGCCAGCGCGGCTCCAGGAGCGGCTCCGCGCCGTTGGCGGTGCGGTGATAGAAGCCATAGCGGTAGCGCTCGATGTCGATGTCGGTGTCGCCCGCGTGCCGATCGGGAGTATTCCAGCGGGCCGCGTCCGAAGCGAATAGCCCATACCAAAGACCGATGACGTACGACGTCTGCCGGCGCGCGGCCGGCGCTTGAACCTCTCGCACCAGATCGGCGACTTGACTTACCTCGGTTAGGTTGGCCCCGCCAACGGCCAGGTTGTGCACCTCGAAGTCGGGCAGCAGCGGCTGCAGCTCACGCTGCTTGAAGCCAGCCATGGTGTTGGATGCGCCGAGCAGCAGCAGCTTGGGGGCCGACGTGCGCAGGCGGGGCCGAGCCATGAACACGTATTTCGGCTCGGTGAGGTAGAGCGTGTCGGCGGCGCGCGCGGTGTCGATGCGCTGGCTATCCGGCTCACGCGGCACCAACAGCCAGGCCACCAGCAACAGCGCGCCGTACAGCGCCAGCAGCGAGAGCGCGAGTCGCGCCAGTTTGACGACGACGTTTTTCATCAGAATGCCCGGTAGACGAACTCTGGCGCCTTGTGAAAGAACGAGCCCACGCCGAGCACCAGCAAGATCTGGGCGGCCATGGTCACGTCTTGGGCCAGCTCTGCAGGTAGGAGCGGGGGCAGGCGCGCCCGCAGCCGCTCCGTACCCGCGGCCAGCGTGTCCCACAGCGCGAACCCGGCGGCGGCGCCGAGGGTCAACACCGCGTAGCTGGCGAGGATGCCCAGGGCGCCCAGGCGCCCCACCAGCCCGGCGAGCTCAGACAAGCTCAGCCACAAGCAGCCGAGCGCGAGCGCGAAGTACGCGAAGGTTGCGCCCCGCGCGAGGTACACCAGAAGTGGCCGCTCGCAGGCTTGCTTGTACGTCTTCTTGCCCCAGCGGCGCGCGGCAAAGACCTGCCACGCTTGGTTCACGCTCACGCCGGCGCCGAGTACCAGGCCGTAGACCACGAACACCGAGGTTGTCCCGTGCCATACGCCCATCACCAAGAAGGTGACGAAGAAAGCGACCGCGGCGAGGTAGGGCGCCGCGCGCCCCGACGGGTAGCGCTTGGCGAGCGCCTTCAGCAGCGGGTTGAACAGGTAGAGCTTGAACCAACTGGACAGCGTCATGTGCCAGCGCGACCAGAAGTCGAGGAAGCTTCGGGCCGCGAAGGGCCGATTGAAGTTCTCGGGCAAGCGTTGGCCGGCCAGCGCGCCCACGCCCAGCACGATGTCCATGTAGCCGGCGAAGTTGGCGTACAGGTAGCCGGTGTACAGCACCGAGCTTGCCAGCAAGAGCGCGAAGGTGGTGCCCGCGGCCATGCCCTCGGTAGCCAGCAGCCGACCGGACAAGGCCACGAAGGCGTAGTTGAGCACGGCCGAGACCACGCCGACCTTCACGAAGCCTTTCACGGCGCGCGAAAGAGCGATGCCAACGTCGGCGCGGCTCGGCGCCACGAAGGTGCGCTGCTGCTCCGAAAACTCCGGATACGGCTGGATTGGCCCGGCCGTGAAAGAGAGAAAGCTCAGGCAGTAGTTCGCGAACTGCAGAACGGTAATTCGTTCGCGGAGCTCGCCCTGCTGCGCGTCGATCATCAAGTGGATGAGTCGAAACAGGACGTACGAGAGCCCCACCGCCAGGTACGGGAAAGGCAACGAAAAGCCCGCCGGCAAGAAGCTGTAGCGCTTCAAGACGATGAAGGAGCCGAGCAGAGCGACCAGCGAGCCGATGAGCAAGGCCCGAGAGCCGGTGCGGCGCAGAGCCTCCACGCTGACGTAGCCGAACGCTAAAAATATCGCAAACGGCAGCGCCTCGAGCGGGGCCGTCAGGTAGCTCGCGATGAAGAGCAAGCTTGCACCCAGCAAGACGATGGCGCGCGCACGTGGCGACGGAGAGGCGTTCGTCAGCAGCACGAAGGCCAGCGTGAGCGAAATGAAAGCGAGCGATGTGAAGGCCATGTCTCGAACCCAAGCGACCCGCAGGGTCACGGGCAAATCAAACCAAGTGCCCGCCGTATGCACGCGGCGTGCTGAGCCGGGGTTGGTGACGCCAATGTTTCGAATGGCGCACTCCGTGCTTCACACTGGCTTCGAATCGAAGGGGCAGCCCCCGAAAGCTCGCGCCATTAGCCGTCGGGGCGCTCGAAACCGCGCGAGCAATGCTGGCGCGGTGACGTTGGGCTTGCGCTGAGGGCGAGGCGAAAAAGTAGGCCGCGCGCAAACGGCCACGGGCAACTTTGCCGCGGGGCCGAAGCGTTGCACTCGACTGCCGTTTGATTCATCGACGCTCGCGCCGCGACAAAGTCGCATAGGGAACCGGTTCCGGTCGCGCTCCAGACTTTCGGCACGACCCTTGCGCTCGGGCCAGCGCGAGATGCACGCCGTGCAGCTCGCCACGTCATGAATGCCCCCGAAACAAACGCACCCAACGACGCGAGCCGAGGCTCTTTTCCTCTCGTCTCGATCGTGATTTGTAACCACGACTACGAGGCCTTCGTTGCGCAGGCCATAGAAAGCGCGCTCGCGCTGGATTGGCCCAACCTCGAGGTCATCGTCGTGGATGACGGCTCGAAAGACGGCTCGCGACGGATCATCGACACTTATGCCGAGCGCGTGACTGTCATTCATCAAGACAACGCCGGCCAATGGTCCGCGTGCAACACCGGCTTCGCGCGTAGCCGCGGTGACGTGGTGATTTTCCTCGATTCCGACGATCTGCTGCACCCATCGCTGGTTCGCCGCCTGTTCGAGGTTTGGCGGCCGGGCCTGAGCAAGGTGCAATTTCAGATGAAAATCATCGACGAGCACGCTCGCGAGACGGGCGCGGTCTTGCCGCAGTTTCACGTCGTGCCCAGCAGCGCCCAGATCAAGCAGTGGGCTCAGAGCGCCGCGGCCTATCCAACGCCGCCTGGCTCGGGCAACGCCTACTCGCGCACGTTTTTGGAAAGAATCTTTCCGTTGAACGGTGGCGACCGTGCGGCCGATTCCTACTGCCTGGCCGCCGCCCCCTATTTGGGTGACGTGCTCACGATCGCCGAGCCGCTGGTTTCGTACCGGGTGCACGGCAAAAACCAAGGCGCCATGGCGGGCGTGGATCCGAAGCGCTTCGGCTTCGAGGTCAAGCGGGCTTTGTTTCGCCTGCGCTTCGCGCGAGCGGCGGCGCGCGGGGTCGGCGTGCCGGGTGACGAGGCGTTGAACCGCAGCTTGAGCTTCCTGCCCTATCGCTTGGCATCGCTGAAGCTGCTCCCCGCCGAGCACCCCATCGACGGGGACTCGTCATGGAAGCTCCTCAAAGATTTTACGAACGCTTGTTTCACCCCGCAGGGTGTTTCTGCTCGCGCGAGCGCCACGCTCTGGCTTTGGGGCGTCTCCGTCGCTCTGGTCCCTCGACCTCTGAGCAAAGAGCTCGTGCGCTGGCGCTTCTCTCCAGCGAGCCGCCCCGCGTTGTTGCGCCGCTCGCTGCGCGCGTTGCAAGTCGTGAAGCAACGAGCGAACAGCCCCCGAACCGTGAGCAGCGCGAGCCCGAAATGATCCGGAAATGGCCGCTCAACATGGCTTCGGCGGTAACAGCCGCGCTCGCGCGACGTTGGGCCGCCGTCAATTGCCACGACGAGCGCGCGCAGCGTAGCAAATTGAAGCGCCATGCGAGCGACTCTGGTCGTCCGCGCGCCGTCACTCTCTCTATGTGTTTTGCGTCATCAGCAGAGTCATCCGGCATTGGCCGATTGATTGCATGATCGGCGCACTCGAATCGGCAACGACTCGAAGTAGGTCCACTCCATGTTGAAACGTTATCAAAACCTAGTCGGAGGGGTGCTCGGCTTGTTCGACGCAGCCATCATCGTGGCCGCCTGGTTGGCCTCGTACTGGCTCCGCTTCTCTTACCCGCTCATCCCCGTCACCAAAGGTTTCCCCGCCTTCTCGGCTTACGCGGCCTTGACGCCGTTCGTGGCCTTGCTGTGGCTGGCGGTGTTCGCTTCGCTGCGGGTCTACGCCTTCCGCCGCACGTTCAGCGGCTGGAACGAGACCCGCGCCCTGCTCAAGGCCCACGGTCTTGCCCTGCTGCTGTTCGTGACCCTGACTTACTTGTTCGAGGCGTACAAGTACTCGCGGCTGGTGACCGTGTACTTCGGGGTGCTGGCCGCGGTGGGCCTGGTTCTGGCGCGCGCGCTGGTCAGGCACGTGTTTCGGGCTCTGCGCCTGCGCGGCTTCAACCAACGTGACATCGTGATCGCGGGCGAAGGCGAAGCCGTGGAGCGCCTCGTCGACCGCATCGACGCCTTTCCCGAGCTGGGTCTGCGGGTCCGCGGCGTGATCACGCACGAGCAGTCGCCGACGGTCGGCGTGGCCGGCAAGCCAGTGCTCGGGCACTTCTCGCAGGTGGCCGAGGTCATCGCCCAGGCCAAAGCGGACGAGGTGCTGATCGCGTTGCCGTGGTCGCAGCAAGACGAAGTATCGCGGCTGCTGGACCTGCTGAAGGACGAGACGGTCGACGTGCGCTTGGTGCCCGATGTTCACGCCTACGTGACGCTCGGCTGCGAGGTGGAAGACTTCGACGGCGTCCCAGTCGTGCGCATCAACGACTCTCCTTTGATCGGCTGGTACGCAGCGGCCAAGCGCGCTACCGACGTGGTGGTCGCGGCCGTCGCGCTCGTGCTCCTGTCGCCGCTGCTAATGGCGATCGCCGCTCTGGTGAAGCTCACCTCCCCTGGCCCGGTGCTCTACCAGCAAGAGCGCATGGGCCTGGATGGCCGAACCTTCCAGATGCTGAAGTTCCGGTCCATGCGCACGGACGCCGAGGCGGCCACGGGCGCGGTGTGGGCGCGCGAAGAAGACAACCGCCGAACCATCTTCGGCACCATCTTGCGCAAGACGAGCTTGGACGAGCTGCCGCAGCTGTGGAACGTGCTGCGCGGCGAGATGTCACTGGTGGGCCCGCGGCCGGAGCGACCGGTGTTCGTCGACCGCTTCCGTAAAGAGATTCCTCACTACATGCTACGGCACAAGGTGAAGGCCGGCATCACCGGGTGGGCGCAGGTCAACGGCTGGCGCGGCAACACTTCGCTCCGGCGTCGCATCGAATGCGACCTCTATTACATCCAAAATTGGTCCTACGCGCTCGATCTGAAGATCCTGACGTTGACCCTCTGGAAAGGCTTCGTTAACAAAAATGCTTACTAGAGAGCCCAGCGGCGACGCGCCAACTAGGCGCCTCGACAGCCTCGACATCCACCAGCTCTGGCAGACCATTCGCCAGAACCTACCGCTCGTGCTGGGAGTCGCGGCGGGGGTGTTCCTGACGGTCATGGTGGCGACCTTGACCTCGCGAATGCAGTTTCGCTCCGTCGGCCGCCTGTACTTGGGCGAGCTCGAGTCGAGCAGCGCAAACCCCGCGCGCGCCGGTCAAGAGCTGGAGATCTCGGCGAGCAGCCAGGGCGTGGTGGGCAGCGAGATGGAAATCATCCAGAGCCGCTCCTTGGTTTCGCGCGCCATCTTGGAGTCTGGCTTGAACGTGGGCATTTCTAGCGCGGGCAGCAAGACGCCCCGCTACGGCCAGTGGTTGCTTTCGCGGCGTGACCCGCTGCTGCTCGATGTGGCGGCCGAAGAGCTATCTTCCAAAGACAGCGTGCTGACCGATCGACGCGCGCAAGAGCAAGCGTACACGCTCCGCTTCGTCAACGACCAAGACTACGAGGTTTGGCGCGAGGGCGAGAAGCTGGGCCGGGGCAAGCTGGGCGAGGTCGTCAAGGTTCCGGGCGCGGATCTGCACCTTTTGGCCGGCAAGCAGCGAAAGCCTCACGCCGGCTCCGAGTACACCGTCGTCGTACGGCCGCTGCTCGAGGTCATCGACGCCGCCCTCAAGTCTCTGCAGGTCAGCGCGCCCAAGCCGTCTCCGCAGTCGGCGCCAGTGAACGTCGTCACGCTGGAGTTCAGGTCCGGCTCGCCTCGCCAGGCCGCCGCTTTCCTGGATCGGCTGATCGCCGGCTACTTGAGCGAGCGCCAGTCGTGGAAGGTCGAGGACGCAGGCGCAGCCGAGGCTTTCGTCAACGAGCAGCTGTCGAGCGTGCGCACGTCGCTCGACGACATCCAGCGCAAGCTCGCCAACTACCGCAGCAGCAACCGCGTCGTCGTCATGGACAACGAAGCCAAGGCGATGATCGAGCAAATCGGCAAGTATGAAGAGCAGCGGGTGGCGGCCCGGCTCGAGGTGGCCGCGCTCTCCGACGTGAAGCGCACGCTGAAAGGTCCGAACCCGCCGGTCGGCGCGTTCTTGCTCGGCGAGGCCGACGACAAGGTGCTGGAGGGAATGGCCAGCACCCTGACCGCGGCTCGCCAAAAGCTCACCGACCTAGACAGCCGCTTCAACGAGGCGGCGCCCGAGGTCCGCGACCAACGTAGCCAGGTCGAGGCCCAACTGGAGGCGATTCGTAATTATGTCTCGAGTCGCGCGTCGCGCGCTCAAGAGAGCCTGGGCACGCTCGACGGCATCATCAAACAGTACGAAAAGCGGCTGCAGAGCGTGCCCGGCGCCGAGCTCGGCTTGCTGCAGCTTTCGCGCGAGTCGGACGTGTACAGCCGCACGTACCAGTACCTGCTGGAGCGCCAGCAGCAGACGGCCATCATCAAAGCGTCGACGCTTTCGAAGAACCGCGTGCTGGATCCGCCCCAAGCTCCCCACCGCGAAGACTCGCCCAAGCTGATGCTGCGGCTGGCCAGCGCGCCGCTGGGCTTGTTGCTCGGCGTGGCGTTGGTGTTGGCGCGGAGCCTGTTCGCAGGCAGCTTCCAGAGCGAAGTCGACGTCCGGAGCGCCCTGGGCGCCACGCCGCTCTTGGCGTCGGTGCCGCGCAGGTTGCGCCGCCGCGGGGAGCGCAAGGGCCACGTTGGCCCTGGGTCGTTCGATGTGGTCGGCCTGGACCTTTCGTCGTCCTTCACCGAAGCATTTCGCACGCTGCGAACCAGGCTGTACCAATCACTACCCGGTGAAGGCGGTCGCGCTCTGCTGGTCACTTCGCCCGCCGACGGCGACGGAAAGACGACCTGCGCTCTGGCTTTGGCCGCCCTGCTGGCCGCCGACGGCAAGCGCGTCTTGGTGATCGACGCTGATTTGCGCAAAGCCAACCAAGCCCGCTTCTTCGACGAATCGCACCCCGCGCCCCGCGGCCTGTGCGAGGTGCTCCGCGGTGAAGAGGATTGGAGCGAGCTCGTATTGCCGCTGAAGGTCGGCACGGGCACATTCTACAGCCTGCCCGCCGGTGGTACGGCGCCGGCCGAGCTCCTTTCGAGCAAGCGCATGGTGCAGCTCGTGGCCGACGCCAAGCAGCGTTGCGACTTCGTGCTGTTGGACGCGGCGGCGTTTCCCGCCGCTTCGGACACGCTCGTGCTGGCACCGCTGGTAGACATGGTGCTGAGCGTGATTCGCATCGGCAACACGCCGCGCAAGGCCGCCATCGAGCAGCTGCGCACGCTCTCGAGCACGCCGACGGCGCTCGCGGTGGTGCTGAACGACGTGGGCCAGTCTGCCAGCGCGCGCGGTCAAAAGCCGCGCCCGGTGGCCGAGCCGGCCATCGACGACACGGGGCGGGCCCCGGCGGCCGCGCGGGCGCGCTCGCTGGCGTGGTGGGCCGCCGGCTTGCTGCTGGCCATCGGCGCGACGGCCGTAGCGGCGTCCATGTCACCCAGGGCAGCGGCGTTGATAAGCTCTGCCATTTCCTTCCGGACCCCGGGTTGAGGAGCGACATGGCCAAGCGTGCTTTGGTAGTGGTGCCAACCTTGAACGAGGCCGCGCACATCGTGGGCGTGCTCGACCGCCTGCTCGAAGCGCCGAGCCCGGACGTTCAATTGCAGGTGGTCGTGGCCGACGGCGGCAGCCAAGACGGCACGCGCGAGCTGGTCGAAGATTTTGCCCGACGAGACCCGAGGGTGCGGCTCCTGCACAACTCGGCGCGCATCCAGAGCGCAGCGGTGAACCTGGCCGTCCGTCGATACGGCGAAGAAAATGACATTTTGATCCGCTGCGACGCGCACTCCCAGTACCCGGCCAATTTCTGCGGCCGCCTCGTGGAGACGCTGGAGCGAACGGGCGCCGATGCAGTGGTCGTGCCGCTAGACTCGTGGGGGGAGACGCCGCTCCAGCGAGCGATTGCCTGGGTTTCCAACTCGCCCATCGGCACCGGCGGCTCCGCACACCGGGCGGGAACGAAGAGCGGCTTCGTCGATCATGGCCATCATGCGGCGTTCCAGCTGCGCAGCTTTCGCGCCGCGGGTGGCTACGACCAAACCTTCACCCACAACGAAGACGCCGAGCTAGATTGCCGCCAGCGCGCGCTGGGCGCTCGCATCTATCTGGATGCCGAGCTGCGTGTCGGTTACTGGCCGCGCAAGACGCTCTCGGCCCTCTACCGGCAGTACTTCAAGTATGGCGAAGGGCGTTCGCGCACGGTGCGCCGGCACCCTCACTCACTTCGTGTACGTCAATTGGCCGTTCCGGCCCACCTCGCGCTGTCGCTTTTGGCCATCGCGGCCGCGCCCTGGGTCGTGTGGACGCTGCTTTGGCCCGCCCTGTACTTGGCCGCGCTGTGCGCCGTTTGCGGCAAGATTTCGCTCGCGCAGCGCTCCGCTTACGGCTTCTTGGGCGTGGCGGCCGCGGTCACCATGCATGCGGCTTGGGCGTGCGGCTTCTTCGCAGGCCTCGCGGCTCATCGCGAGCGCTTGTGGGCCCGCCACATGGCCGTGCCCCTGCGCCTTCGCGCCATCACCGGAGAGATGTCATGAGCGAGGGCCAGCTGCGAGCTCTGCTCGTGGATCCTTCGTTGTTCACGGCGCCGTACGACGCCGCTCTCACCGAAGGGCTGAAGGCCGCCGGAGTCCGCCCAACCTGGGCGGTGCGGCCCACGCGCCCCGCCGACCGCGAAGAGCTGCCCCAAGACGCGGCCGAGCCGCTATTTTACCGCTGGATCGAGCGCCAAACCGCGCTTCCTCCCAAGCTGCGGAGCCTGGCCAAGGGCGTGTCTCACGCGTGGGGCCTCGGCAAGCTCGTGCAACGGGTGATGCATCAAAAGCCCGATGTGGTGCACTTCCAGTGGACGGTCGTGCCCCCGCTCGACAGCTTGGCCATGCTGGTCCTGGGCAGGCTCTGCCCGCTCGTGGTCACGGTTCACGATACGGTGCCGTACAACGGCGAGCGCATGTCGCGCCTCCAACGCTGGGGATTCGATTTGCCGCTGCGCTTGTGCGACCACGTCATCGTGCACACTCGCGCCGGGCGCGACGCGTTGCTGGCCCGCGGGGTCGCCCCGAACAAGGTGAGCGTCATCGCTCACGGAGCGTTACCGCTACGTGAAAAGCCCACCGAGGCCGCGCTAAGCGCGGTCCCCGACGGCCTTTACCGCTTCGTCGCCTTCGGCGAAATGAAGGGCTACAAGGGGCTAGACGTGCTGATCGAAGCCGTTTCACTGATGCCCGAAGCCGCGCGCAAGCAGGCTCGCGTCATCATGGCCGGTCGGCCGCGTATGGAGCTCGCTCCGCTGCTCTCGCGCATCGAGCAGCTCGGCTTGGCTGAAGTCTTCGAAGTGCGCCCCAAGCGGCTGTCCGAGCTCGAGATGGCAGACTTGTTCCATCGAGCGGATTGCTTCGTCTTTCCGTACCGGCAAATCGACGCTAGTGGCGTGTATTTCCTCGTAAAATCGCTGGGCAAATGGCTCATTGCCAGTGACGTGGGCGTCTTTGCCGAAGAGCTGCGCGGGGGCGAGCAGGGCGAGCTCGTGCCCGTGGCCGACGCGCCAGCCCTGGCCGAGGCGATGACGCGAGCCGTGCAAGGGCAACTGGCTCCGGTGCCGCTCGCCGCCAGCAACGGCTGGAGCGAAATCGGCAAGGCGACGAGCGAGCTGTACCGGCAGCTGCAAGCCCAGCGCAGCCTGCAGCGGACGCCGACCCCGGCGGGGCTACCGACATGACCGAAGCCGTCTCGGTCGTCGCGCCGCGAGCGCGCATGGCGGTGCGCGGAGGCGTGCTGCTCCTCCTGCTCTCGGTCACGATGCTCGAGCGCTTTGGCATCAACGCAGGGGCTGCTTCGGCCAGCGCCGCGCTCCTGGTCGGTTACCTGTTCTTGCTCGTGGCGGGCCTGGCGGGCGCGCTGTCCATTTCGCTAGCGCGCTGCCTACTCTATGGCATCTGCTTGAGCGTGGCCCTGGGCAGCCTTCTGCTCAACGAATCCGCCTCTTCGCCCACTTCGCTGCTGCTGCTGGGCGCCATGTACCTGCCGTTCGTGTTCGTGCTCAAGCCCGGCACGCTCACGAGCGACCCGGGCGAGTCCGACGGCGACTGGATAATGCGCAAATTCCTGGATTTGTCGCTATTTTTCGCGTTGGTGGGCATCGCTCAGTTCTGCGCGCAGACGGTGGTTCACGTCGATTGGCTGTTCGACTTTACCCGCTACATTCCCGAAAAGCTGCGCGCGGCCGGCACCTTCAACACCGTGATCCCGATGGGCTCGTTCAACAAGTCCAACGGCTTCTTTTTTCGCGAGCCGTCGGGCTTCTCTTACCTGATGGCTCTGGCCCTGATCAGCGAATGCTTCACCCTGAAGCGCAAAGCGCGGGTCTTGTGCCTGAGCCTGGCCCTGCTGCTCACCTACTCCGGAACCGGCATCGCGGCCGTGCTGCTCGGCACTCTGCACCCGTTCGGCCCCAAGACCTTCCTGCGCCTAGCCTTGATGGCGTGCGTGGGCGCGCTGGTATTCTGGCTACTGGGCGACACGCTGAACTTGGCTTTTACCTTGAACCGCGTGGGCGAATTCAACTCGGAGCACAGCAGCGCCTACATGCGTTACATCGCGCCGGCGCGGCTGGTCTCCGAGAGCATCGACGCGGCTTGGTGGACGCCGTGGTTGGGGCACGGGCCTGGCACCATTTTCCGGACGCTGCGCGATTACGAATTTCACGACCCAACGTGGGCCAAGATGCTGTTCGAGTATGGGGCCATGGGTTTTGTCGCTATTTCTTCGCTATTTTTGCTGATGCTGCGCGGCCAAGCGTCCTCGCTGCAAGTGCGGGCCACGCTCTTCTGGGGCTGGCTGCTCCTGGGCGGTCACTTGCTGTCGCCCGAGCAAAATTTCTTGGCTCTGGCCCTGATTGGCTTCACCCCGAGCCCCCGGGCTTACCGCCGCGCGCTGCCTGAAGGCTCCAACCAGCTCGAAGCGCGCTCTCTACCGCCCCTGCTGACCGCGCCCGCCGGAGGCACATGACCGAGACGAGACCTCGCATCAGCGTCATCATCACCTGCTACAACTACGGCAAGTACGTCGGCAAAGCGGTGCAGAGCGCGCTCGACCAAACGTACCCCCACGTCGAGATCATCGCCGTAAACGACGGCTCGCGCGATGACTCGCTTTCGGTGCTCTCTCGGTTCGAAGGCCGCATCACCCTCATCGACCAGCCGAATCGAGGCTCGATCGCCGCGTACAATCGCGGGTTCGCCGCCTCCACGGGCGACGTGATCGTCCTGTTGGACGCCGATGATCTGCTCGAGCCCGATGCGCTCGAGAGCGTCGCGGCCGTGTGGACCGAATCCGTAGCCAAAGTGCAGTGGGACTTGAAGATCATCGACGCTCAGGGCCGGAATTTGGGCCGCAAATTCTGCAATTTCGACGCCAGCTACGACGCCGCCCGCGTCCGTGACTCCTTCCGCCGCACCGGCACCTACCGCTGGCCGGTATCGGTCGGCAACGCCTACGCGCGCTGGTTTGCCGAAGCCGTTTTTCCGCTGTCGGCCGAGCATGGCCCGGACGGCGCTCTGAACACCATCGCCCCCGTGTACGGCGACGTCGTCACCATCCCCCGCCCCCTGGCCAGCTACCGCATTCACGGCAAGAACCTCTGGTCCAACACCGGCACGGACTTGCAACGGCTGCCGGAGCGCATTCGGCAACGGGCCTCCGAGGTCGCGCTCATGCAACGCCACGCGCGTGAGCGCGGCGTCGCGCTACCGGATCAAAACGCGCTCGATCACGAGATTGCCTTCGTCAACTACCGGCTGATGGCCAAGGCGCTCGGGCTCAGCTACGACGGCTCGGGTGGCGACACGCGGGCGGGGCTGCTGAGCCAGGCGCTCCGGGTGCTGAAGAACGAGCGCTATCCGGCTCGCCTGAGCGTGGCGCACGCCGTTTGGTTCGGGGCGTTGGCGCTGGCTCCGCGCGCGCCGGCAGAGCGACTGATGCGCCTCCGCTTCCAGCGCAACCTGGTGAAGGCATGAGCGTCGACCGCGAGAAAACCGCCAAATCGGCGATGTGGAGCCTGCTCGAGAACGGCGGGCTCTCGCTGATCTCGATGGGCACGTTGGTGATTTACACTCACCTGCTCTCGACCGCGCAATTCGGTCTATTCTCGATCGTGCTGGCCCTCATCGAAATGCTGCAGGTGCTGGTGACGATGTTCTTTCACGACGCGCTCGTGCAAAGAAAGGACGTCAGCGAGCTACACTACGACACCGCCTTCACCTGCAACATGGCCCTCAGCGGCGTGCTGGTGCTGGGCTGCGTGCTGGCGTCACGCTTCTTCGCGGCTTCGGTGCACGAGCCGAACGCCGCGCTCGTGCTGTGCGCCATGGCCCTGTGCTTTCCGTCCGCGGCGCTCAGCGCCACCATCGTGGCCCGCCAGCGCCGGACCTTCGCCTTCCGCCCGCTCGCCGTGCGCTCCCTCTTGGGCCGAATCTTGGGCGCGGCCATCGGGGTGGCGCTGATCGTGGCCGGCGCGGGCATCTGGGGGTTGGTCGCGCAGCAGGTGCTGATTCAAGCGACCGGCTCGGTCTTCTTGTGGGCCACTTGCGAAGAGCGGCCCCGGCTGCGCTTTGGCTGGGCCGAGCTGAAGCAGCTCGCAGGTTTTGGCTCGTTTTCGCTGGCCACGTTGTTCATGGGCTTCGGCATCAAGCGGCTGTTCACGGTCGCGGCTGGCATCTTCCTCGGCGTGGAGATCGCGGGCTTCTTGAACCTGGGCTTTCGCACGGTCGACGTGTTCTGGGCCATCGCCTCGACGGCCGCGACGCAGGTGGCGCTGCCCTTGCTGTCTAGCCTGCAGAGCGACTTGCCGCGCTTGAAGCGCGCCTTCCAGCTGGCCATGAGCCTGGTTTGCTTCATTCTGTACTCGACGTTCATCGGTATGGCCATGCTCTCGCGCGAGGTGGTCGAGGTGTTGTTCGGCGCCAAGTGGCTGCCGAGCGCTCCGTACGTCACCGCGCTGGCGTGCTTGGTCGTGGTGCAAGCACCCCGCGTGCTGGTGGCCCCGCTGCTCAGCGCGCTCGGCCGCCCCAAAGATTTGCTGCTGGGCAAGGCCGCCGAATTCGCCTTCGTGCTGCTGGCCGTGGCCATCACACGCGTGCCCACGCTGGGCTGGGCGGTGGGCATCTGGATCGCGCGCGAGCTGGTGGGCTTGCCGCTCAACGTCTGGCAGCTGAAAGGGGCGTCCGGCTTCGGTGTGGTGGCGCAATTTCGTGGCGCGGCCATGCCCCTTCTCGCGGCAATCTCGATGGCGCTGGTGGTGCTGGCCGCCAAGCATGGCCTGCCCGCGGACACTTCGGCGTTGGTGCGGCTCGCCATCTTGGTGCCGGTCGGCGTGGTGGCGTTCGTGCTGGCCAGCGCGCTGCTGAGCCGTGAGCTGCTGACGACCCTGCTCGGCTTCGCGCGCTCGGCGCTGCGCAAAGATCGCAGCCGCGGCCCGCTCGCGCCACCGCCGACGCTATCTCTGGGGCGTACGCCGTGAGCCACTACCGTGGGCTCGCCGTTTGTGCGCTGCTCGGCGGTGGCCTCGGGCTGGTCGGGTACCACAACGCGCGCGGCGCCGAGCGAGCAGAGGTGCGCCTGGAAGAGCGCAGCAAATCGCCGCCGCCCGTGGCGCCTGGGCCGAGCTACGTGGTGAGCGAGAGAGAGCTCTTGCCGGCGCCGCTCCACGGGTCCCACGAGCTGGAGCTGGCCGCGAACACCAAGTTTGGGCTCGAAAAAGCGACCTTCAAGGCCGGGCACTCCTACCGGCTGCAGCTCAAAGCACGCGTCTCGGGCCAGAAACCCGCCCGCGTCGTGATTCGCTTCCGCGAGCCCGCGCATCAAGGCAGCTTCCGCAGCTTCGTCCAAACCATCACGCCGGGCGCGGCGGCGCAGAGCTACGCCATCGAATTCATGGCGCCCGCGTACGTGGACCTGCCCGAGCTGGCGATCGAGGCGAAGGACACGCAGGTTTCGCTCGAAGCGCTGTCGCTCAAAGAGCGCGCGCCGCTCGTGCTGACCGAGCCGGTGGCTTCTTGGGCCGCTTCGTACGTGCCGCCGGGCTACGGCCTAGTGTTCAACGACGAATTTTCGGGCACGACGCTCAACCGTAAAAAGTGGTTCACGCGCTACGTGTACTCGTCCGAAACGCAAGATCGACTGAACGACGAGAACCAGCGCTACGCCGACAACGGCAATCATCGGCTGGCGGGCGGGGTGTTGAGCCTGGTGGCGACGCGGGCCAAGCTGAGCCAACCCTCGGGAATCAACTACGAATCTGGCATGATTCGCTCGGATTTCACGGTGCGCTACGGCTTCTTCGAGGCGCGAGTGAAGATGCCGAGCGGGCTCGGCACCTGGGCCGCCTTCTGGATCAACTCGGACGTGTCGGAGACCGGCCGCCTCAGCCACCCTCCAGAGATTGATTTCTTCGAGTTCGTGAACAACGGAAAAGACGACAAAGTCGACAAGATTCACACCGCGGCCACGCGCACGCCCGAAGGCTTCGTGCCTCACTTCTCGTACCAGCATCCGCGCTTCATCGAGAAGCACCAAGACTTTCGCGCTCCCTTCAACTTCAACGAAGCGTTCCACACCATCGGCGCGGAGTGGACCCCGACCGACTTCACCTTGTACGTGGACGGCCTGAAGGTGGTGACCCGCACCGTGCAATGGCAATACAAAGACGGCGAGCCAGCCGGGCCTGCCCACGTGCTCTTGAACCTAGCCATCGGTGGCCAGTGGGCGGGCCGCTACGGCATCGACGACAGCGCGTTCCCGCAGGCGCTGGCCATCGATTGGGTACGCGTCTATCAAAAGGTGAATTGAGGGTAGTCAAGCGCTAGCGAGGCGCGCCAGGTCTTCTGAGCGATAGAGCGCGCTCAAGGCCGAATCGTTACCGCCAGCGACGTTATCGTGCAGGAGGGCGCCCTTTTGCGTCCCGGGAAGGAGCGTGAAGTACTCGGGCCTGGGGTTGACCTGCCTCACCTTCGCGCCAACCCGCTGGGCGTGCAGGTTCAGCCAAATATCGTCGGTCCGCGGGCAATCTTCGCGAAATGCGGTCCCCCGCTGCTGTAGCTCGTGCAGCACGTGCGGCGGAAACAGCACGCCGGCCATGCCGATGGAAAAGTGCCGGTGGCTGGGCTCGGTCGTCGAGCACTCGCTCCAAGTGGCATAAGGCAAGAGCGATTGGCCGTTCATGCCCACGACGCGCGCGCGGTAGCAGTGCACCGATTCGGAGTCCCGCCGGTAGCGATCCATCAGAGTAGAGAGCCAGCTCGTGGCGTAGAGCACGTCGTCGTCCGCCGTTACCAGAGGCACGTCGAACGAAGTCTGCGCGGCCACGTACGGATAGTATTTTTTGTGCGGGCCCCAATTTTCGGTCGCCAGCACCTCGACCCCGCGCCGCTGCAGGCGCGCCAGCATGGTGGAGGGCTGCGCGAGCAAAGCCGGCTCGTCCAGCCACAGCAACAGGCGTGAGGGCAGCACGCTGCCTTGCGCGATGCTTTCGAGGGTAAACCCCACGGTTTTGGCCCGCTTGCCGAACGAGGTCAACGAAACGACAGGCCCCCCGGGAGCAACGGCGGGCTTCGAGCTGGTCAGGTTCAGGCGCAGCAGGTCGCTCATGGCGCCCAGTTGCTGCGCCCTCAGAGTGATTCGCTCACCGGCCGAAACGAGTGAAAGTAGGTTGAGCATGGTCAAGCTGCTGGCTCGTTCATGCAATTTTTCGCCCAACGCCGGGGCGCGGTCGCTGAGCGTTGTCCGAGCAATTGGCCCAATCCCGGCGCCGCGTTCGCCACGTTTTTGACCGAGGCGTTCGTGCAACAACGCCGCGTTTCTGCCGAGTCAGGCGCCGCTAAATGGCTTTGGCGGCCGGAGCTTCCCAAGGCCTCGGGGAGCTTCACCGCCGGTCGAGAAGTACCCGCTCTGGTTCCAGCGCAGAGCGAGGCTCAGTCGCGCGAGACACCCAAGAAGTGATCGATGACGTGATAGTGATCGTCGAACAGCTGATCGAGCAGGCGCGGAAGCTCGGCCGCATCGAGCCAACGCGCGGCTTGCGCGTCGTCGGCCCCCTCGACGTGTGGCGGCGAGCCGGCGTCGTTCGGTAGGGTAAAGAGGTGGGCGTGCGTGATGGTGCGGCCCCTTTGACTACGTTGCGGGTGATCGAAGACGTGCGCGGCGCGAAACGCCGCCCGGAGCTGGGCCTCGGAGCAGTCCAGCTGCGTCTCTTCTTTCAGCTCGCGGATGGCCGCCGTGAGCAGCCGCTCCGAGCCCTCCAGGAAGCCGCCCGGAAGCGCCCACAAGCCTTTGCCCGGAGCGTTCCTGCGCTGCACGAGCAAGACGCGCTGGCCGCACGTGACCACGGCGTCGACGGTGACGAACGGGCCGCTACCGTAGCGGGCGCGGTCTCGCTCGAGGGCGGCAAATTCCTCGCGCAAGCGCGCCATCTCGGCCCCGCGCTCGAAGACCCTCAAAAAATCGGCCACGGGCGCCGGCACCGACCGGGCAAGCTCGGGCGCGAGCTCGTGCTGCTCGGTACCGAAGTAGAGCCGCCGCAGCGCCGTGCCGTCGATGGGCGCCTGGCGCGGCAACGCGTGCTCGCGCCACTGCGGAAACAAGCTCAAGTACGCGCTCGAGTCGTCCTTGCGGAAGCCGACGAGCGCCACGGGGCCGGCGCTGTGGGCCGCCACCGCCGACGTCACCGCGCTCGCCCAGCGCGACTCGTCGTAGTAGTCGCGCACGGTCACGAAGGTCAAGCGTCGCTGCTCCTCGCGGCTGAAGCTGTCGCGAATCATGGCGATGCGCTCTTCGGCCGTGAACGGGTTCTTCACCGAGCGGGGCGCGCCGGCCGACCCCAACACCACGAGCGCGCGGCGTCCGGCCTCCAGCGCGTGCGCCACGAGCGCCACGTGGCCATGGTGAAAGGGCTGAAAGCGCCCGATCACCAGCGCGACGTCCGTGGCCTCGGTCGGAGCGGTCATGCCGTGGGTCCACGCTAACGCACTTGGTTGCGCCCGCAAACCGAGGCCGGCCGAGCCGCGGCGCGACACCGGGCGGCCGCAAGGCGGCGCCCCGCGCGCCAATTGCCCGAGAATTTCGGCTCGTCGACGGCCAGTGACGCCCGGCTTGGGCGCGTGCTAGAGACGTCGCCCCTCCGTGCTGCTCGCCCTGCTGGTCGCTGTCCTGGCTGTCGCGCTCGGGGCAGCTTTGACGGCTGTCTCGGGAGCCCGGCCCACCGTGCTCGGTCTGCTGCGCACGTTCGCGGCCACGGCGGCGGCCGCGGTCGTGCTGACACACCTGCTGCCCGACGCCCTCAGCGGCGCGGGGCTGTGGGGTGCGCTGGCGTTTTTGGTCGGGCTCCTCGGACCGCTGGCCCTGCACCCCCTGACCGAACGGCTGGCGCTGCGCAAGAGCGAGCTGTCACCCCGACGCCTGGCCCTCGAGGCCGGCTTCATCGGCCTGCTCGTGCACCACGTGGGCGACGGGCTGGGCATCGGCGCGTACGCGGCGTTGCCTGGCGGCGTGCTCGCGCACTTGGACGTCATCGTGGCGCTGATCGCGCATACGGTGCCGCTCGTTGCCGTCGTGACGTTGGCGTACCGCGGCGAATACGGCTTACCGGTAGCGCTGCGCCGCGTGGCGGCTCTGGCTGCGGCCAGCGCGCTCGGGGTCGGTGCGTCGTTTGCCGTACCGGGGCCCGCGCTCGCGTCGGCCGCGGCGTGGATTGGCGCGCTGGTCAGCGGCGTCTTGCTGCACGTCGTCACGCACGACTGGCTCGAAGATTTGCCCAAGTCCGAAGCGGCGCGCCTCGCCGATCTGGGCGCGGCCGCGCTCGGCCTTTCGCTGGTGTTGCTGGGCGGTCACGAGCCTGGGCACCAAAATGGCGGACAAGAGCTGCTCGACACGGCCGTGGCCATCGCCGTGCAGGGCGCTCCGTTCTTGTTGGTGGGCTTGGGCCTCACCTTCGCGCTCGGCGACCGTGTCCGCCGCGAGCTGGAGAATCTCGGTCAATCGCTGCCGGTGACGCTGACCTTGCGTCTGGGCTTCGCGCTCGGAGCCGAAGGCCTGGCCCTCGGCCTAGCCGCGTACGGTGTGGCGTGGACGCTGGCCGCCGTGCTCGCGGTGACGCTCGTTCCCATCGTGGCCGGCACCGTCGCCATGCTGGCCATCGCGATCGCCGGCGAAGGGGCGGCCAAGGCCACGGCGGCTCGCCTGGCCCAAGCTCCGGGGCCCAAGGCCGATCGCTTCCGCCGCTTCGATCGCGCTACGGCCATTTGGGTCGTGGCCGTGGCGGTGGCGGCCGTGTTCGCGCTGTCTTTGTCGGACAGCGCCTTGTACGGCTCGCTGGGCCGGCCGGGCGAGCTCGTCGTCGCCAGCGGCCTCGGCGCGTTGTTCCGCACCGGCGGGCCGAGCGTGGTCGCGCTCGCCGCTTTGACACAAAAAGGCTTGTCGCCGGGCGCGGCGCTGGTGGGCGCGGCGCTTTCGAGCGCGCTCGGCACCAAGGTGCTGCTCGAGCTGTGGCGCACGCTCGGTACGCGAGGCTTGGTGCCGGTGTTGATTTGGCTGGTCAGCTTGACCTGCGCCTTGGCGATTGGCTTGAACCAGGTCGCGCCCATCGCACGGCCCCTACGCTTGCCCGAGCAGGTGGGCCGTTTCGCGGCGGGCGTGCTCTTGCTCTTGATCGTCGTGCGCGCCGAGCGCGTTGGCGTGCGGCGCTGGCTCGCAGGTTGGTTCGCGCAGGCCGAGCACGGCGGGCACGACCATCACCACGGCCACGGCCACGGCCACGGCCACGTTCACTCGAGCGAGATACCGAACGGAAGCGCCGCCACCACGCGCTCGCCCGAAGCCAGCGGCCCCAGCGCGGAGGCATAGCGCCGCACCTGCGGGGGCAGCTCGTGGATGACGAGCGAGCGCGCCTGATAGGCGGCCAGCGCCTGCTTCACTTGTTCTTCGTTCGCGTCTTGGCCAACGAGCAGCATTTCGAGCAGGCTGTCTTGCCCCCCTTCAACCGTGACCGGAGCGTCTTCGGGCAAGGAGGCGAGCTTGCGGGCGTGGCGGATGGCGTCGGTCACGCCGCCCAACTGATCCACCAGGCCGCGATCTAGCCCTTGCTTGCCGCTCCAGATGCGACCTTGGGCGACCTCTTCCACCTTCTCGCGCTCGAGCTTTCGTCCCGCCGCCACGCGCGAGATGAACAAGTCGTAAACCGACTGCATGCCGATGCGGACCTTCTCGCGCGTCGGGTCGTCCCAAGTGCTGAACGGCGACTGCGAGGCGGCGCGGGCGGCCGCCCCCGGCTCGGGGCTGGCCGGAAACGTCTCGGTGTGGACGCCGAGCTCTTCGAGCGCGCCCGAGAACACGATTTTTCCGCCAAAAACGCCGATCGATCCGACGATGCTGGTGGGCTCGGCGAAGATGCGATCACCCGCGCAGGCCATGTAGTAGCCGCCGCTAGCGGCCATGCCGCCCACCGAGACGACGAGGGGCTTCTTCTTCTGCAGCTCGCGCAGCTCGTGCCAGATCAAGTCGCTGGCCAGCGCCGAGCCACCGGGGGAATCGATGCGCAGCACGACGGCTTTGACCGTGTCGTCGCCCTTGAGGCGGCGCAAAGTCTTGGTGATGGCGCGCGCGGTGATGCCGCCGCTCTCGAGCGGCCCCCCCGACTCCATGGCGATGGAGCCCTCGGCCGGCAACACGGCAACGTGGGGGCGCGAGGTGGCGCTTTCGTCACTACCGGCAATGACTCGCACGATTTGCGCGATGTCGAGCCCTTGCGAGCCTTTGCCGGAGCCGCCGTAGGTGCCGTTCACCTGCTCGGTCTTGGCCAGCTTCTTGGCGTCGGTCAGGGCCTCCGACTCGTAGCCAACGGCGTCGATCAACCCCTGATTTTTGGCGTCTTCTGGGCTCCACGGCCCTTGCTCGAGCGCGACGCGAACGCTCTCGGGCTTGCCCGCTTGGCTGACTTGATCGAGCCAGCCTTCGCGGATGGCGCGCAGCGTTTCCGTCAAGGATTCGCGCGCGGGCTCGCTCGGCCCCTCGCGCGTGAACGGCTCGACCCCGCTCTTGAACTTGCCGACGTGCAGGAAGTCGACCCCGACCTTGAGCTTGTCGAACAGGCCGCGCATGTACATGATCTGCGCGGCGATGCCGACCGTCTCGGCGTCGCCGGCGGGGCTCAGCCAGGTGCGCGAGCAAGCGCGCAGCGCGAACGCGGCGCTGGAGTTGCTGAGCGAGTGCGCGTGGCACACCACCGGCTTGCCCTTCTTCTTCAGCTTGTCGAACAAGCCGCCCAGCTCCTCGGTCTGGGCCCAGTCGAGCGAAGCGCCGCCCAGCTTGATGAAAGCTCCGCTCACGTCCGGATCGACGGCGATGCGCTCGACGGCGCGGGCCAGCGCCACGTAAGTCCGCGACGCGGGAGGCTGGAACAAACCGCCGCCGATGCTCTCGGGGACGCCAGCGCTCAGGTCGAACTCGGCGACGCTCTTGCCCAAGCCGCGGCCAGCGCCGGCGCTAGAACCGCTGCTGCGCGGGCGCCCATGACACGAAAGCATGGCCAAAAGCGGCAGCAAACACAGCGCCCGAGCCCAGGATGGTGTCATTGCAGATCCGTCGTGTCGATGTGGGGGGCGTCTTTGGGAGGGTCGGGAGGGGCCGGCGCCGGCGCGGCTTCGGGTGATTTTTCCGCCGGGGCTTGGGCCGACGTGGGCGCGGCCGGAGCGCTGCTGGCCTCGCTGATGCGAGCTTGGGCGCGCGCGCCGTATTCGGAGCCGGTGCCCACCTGATCGACGATGCGGTGATAGAGCGTGAGCGCGCCCGCGCGGTTACCGCTGGCCCACTTTTGGTCGGCGCTCGCGATCAGGGCGGGGAGGTAGCTGGGGTTCTGAGACAGCACCTGATCGTAGAGCTGGGCGGCTCGAGCGCCATCCCCCTTGCGGCGCGCGACATCGCCCAAACCGGCCAGGGCCTCGACGTTGCCGGGTTGGTTGGCCAACGCGGCCTTGTACAGCGTCTCGGCGCGCACGAAGTCTCCAGCGCGCGAGGCGGCGGCGGCCTGGCTGAGGGCAGCGCGAAAATCGGTCGGTACGCCGCTGGCCGGCCTCTCTTCGGCCGACACGGAGGTGTCGAGCTTGGGCAGCTTCGTCACGTCGACCACGGCCATGGCCGCGGCGGAGGTCGCCGGTGCGGCCGCGTCGGCGGCCGTGGCAGGAAAGCGCGACAAGAAGCCGCGCAGCTCGTCCAACAGCACGTGCGGCTTGGCTTGCGCCTCGAGCTTGGCCAGCTCGGCGCGCGCCTCGGCGACGCGGTCGGCGCGGGCCAGCGCATAAATCAGGGCGGCGCGGGCGCGGCCCGGCTCACGCTCACCGGCCGCGGCCGTGCGCAGCCGATCGATCACGCTGGCCCAGACGGGGGCGGGATCTGACAGATCCAGCGCGGCCAGCACGAACGCGTTCTCGGGCTGGCTGGCGTTGCTGCTGACGGGGGCGATCCACTCGCGCGCCTTGTCGCTCTCTCCGCTCAGGCGCATCGAATCGACGCGCGCGCGGATGACGATGGGATCTTCGGGAGCGGCGGCGAACGCGCGATCGGCGGCTTGGCGCGCCTTGCCGACCCGCCGCCCCAGCTCGCGGTGCGTGGCCGCCACCAGCTCGGTGGAGGTAGGATCCAAGAGCCGCAGGCGCAACCAGAAGACGTCGGCGCGCAGCGTCTCGAGCCGGGCCAACGCGGCCAGTACGTGCACGTCTTTCTCGGACAACGCGCTGGCTCGGACCAGCTCTTCTTGCGCGCCTTCGTAGTCGCCCTCGTCGGCCAGCTGATTGCCGCGGGTGAGCAGGTCTTTGACGCGGTTGTCGCTGACGGGCGCGGGAGCCGCGCTCGGCACCGTAGCGCCCACGAGGTAACGGCGACCGACGGTGGCGCCGATCAAGCCGAACATGCCGAGCGCCACCACACCGACGATCCAACGCGAGCGGGCGCGACGCGCGTCGAAGGCGCGGTCGGCCGCCGGCGACGCCAGCTCATCGTAAGAGTGGAAGCTGCCGCGGCTACTCACGGGCGCGCGGGGCGAAGAGTCCGGCGAAGAGCGCAGCGCTCCGCGGGGCGAGGAATCGAGCGGGCCGCGCGAGGCGTGAGATGAAGAGCGCGGCGTCGTCTCGAGCGGCAAGCGGGCGCTCTGGGGAGACGAGCGCGGCGGGTTACCGCGCTGCCGATCGTACTCGTCGAGCGCCATGGTGCTGGACAAGGGCGCCGCTACCGCCGCCTGCGCGGTGAAGGGCGTGGGGGTGGGCGACGTCGGCGCGTCCGGTACCGTCGGCAGCGTGCCGCCGCCCGGGACACCGGCGACCCCGCCGGGCGAGATGGCGACCGCGGCGGCCTCGAGCTTGGCCAGCGCCGCGCGCGCTTCGGGCGGAGCTTCGGCGGCCGGCATGGTCACCGACAGCGCCTCCATCATCGGCGATTCTGCGCGCATGGCCGGCGAGCTGCTGGGCTCGGGCGGCTCCGGCACGTCCATCTCGGAAATGAAGGGAAACGGCGAGGCAAGGGTGCTCGCGACCTGCGACCCAGGAACCGAGTTGGCGGGCGGCGCGACGCCGTGCAGGGTGCGCGGAGCGCGATCGGTCGAGGTGTCTTTGCCGCGACTGCTTTGGAAGAAGGGCTCGAGCTCGGCGATGGAGCTGAGCGGGCGCGACGGCTTCTGCCCGCGCGTGAGCATGTCGCCCGGCCCAACCTTGCGATCGGCGATGCCTCGCTGCAGCTCGCGCAGCGAGGTGAACACGAGCTCGCGCCCCTCGACCGTCCTGACGACCCAACGCTCGGGGCCGCCGCTGTGGTGGGCGGGGTACACCTTGAACTGCAGCCCGCAGTTCGTACATTTGACAGTCGTTCCCCGCTCCGAGATCAAGGCATCGTCGAACTCGTACTCGGTGCCACAGCGGTTACAGCGAACGTCCATGAATGAAGGGGCTGGTGCAGGCGGTCAGGCAAGCGCCCGGCCGGGCGGCAGAGGGGCGCAGGAATGCGGGCAAAGCTTAGCGGGCCACGCTCGGCGTCGCGAGCCTTTACCATCCAAGAACGACAAACAATTTGCCGGGTCGCCGCTGCTCGCGGCGTTCTAGCGGCAAAGATAATCATGCAGGCCACGGGCAGAGGACGGAGCTTTTTGCTAGCCTTGGGCCAGTTTCGGAGCTCGTCATGAAGAAATCGGCCTTCCCCGCTGCGCTGCTCCTGGTTGGCGTGGTGCTCTCGGGCTGCCCCATCTACGAGAGCGACGACGCGGGTTGCTGGAGTGACGCGGACTGCGCCACTGGTTACTCATGCGATGGCCATTCCGGCAGCTGCGTGGCCGAAGAGGCACCGCCGGCCGCCGCTGCATGCCGGCGCCCGAGCGATTGCGGCACTAATGAAACTTGTAGCCGGTTCGGTACTTGTTCGGCCGGCGATTGCCACTACGCGAGCGTCGGTTGCGTGCGCGGCTACGAGTGCAGCCCCGACAGCGGCCGCTGGGAATGCGTGCCGGCCGGCTCGCACGGCGAAGGCGGCAACGGCGGCGCAGACGCGGGCGCGGCGTCAGTGAGCGGCGGCGAGCCCAACGCCAACAGCGCCGGTAACGACTCTGCCGGCGGCGCGGGCGGCTGATCGTTACTTGACGACGCGCAGGTAGGGCGGAAGCTCGCGCTTCTTCTTGGTGCCGGCCGCACCGGTGCTGCCCGAAGCGCGACGGGCGGGCGCGGCCGCAACGGCCGGGGCGGGAGCGGCGGCGCGCGACGGAGCCGATTTTTCTGGCGCTGGGGCGACCACGGCCACCGGCTTCTTGCGAGGACGCGTGGCGCGCGTGGCCTTCTCGGTCTCTTTGCGCTCTTTGGCCTTGGTTGCGCGCTTCTTCTTTTTGGCGGTGGCCTTGGCCGCCTGCTCGTCGGGGGAAGGCTCTTCGACCGCTCGCAGCGCGCGCGGCTTCGGCTCTTCTTTGGGCGTGGTCACGACGTACTGGCCCGCGACCTCTTTCGGCACGTCGTCGGGCCAAACCATGCCGCGCCCGCTCGCGCCGATCAGCGCGTAGACCGCGGCCCACGGCAGGTGGCAATAGTGAGGAGTGTTGCTGAAGCTCAGCGTGCACGAGATGCCCGCGTCGTCGACGCTGAGGTCGGGGATGGGCTTGGGCATGTTGAGCCCAATCTGCAAGACGAGCTGCGGTTGGCGCTTGAACCAGGCCGGCACCTGCACCGCCTCGGCGCGCGGGTCCAGATGGACCAAAACAGTGGCTTGCTCGAGCAGAGCGAGGGCCACGTCTTTCTTTGGTGGCAGGCGCGTCATGGGCATCTGGACCGGGCGTTAATAACCCCAAGAGCGGCCAAAAGCCAGCCTGGAGGCCTAGGCCATGTTAGCCACGAAACGCGTCGACGAAGCGACCAAAACCATGGCCCGACCCAGAAAGCTCAGTCCAAGCGGCAATGGGTAGCGCAATCTCGACGAGGGACGCCGTGGCCAGATGTTCAGAGCGATCCGTTAGCACGTAGATAAGCGCCTCGAGCCCGGGGTTATGACCGACGACCAGCGCGGCGCCGTGCGGCTCGGCCCGGGTGGCGAGCGCGGCCAGATAGCTTGGCGGCTCCGCCAGGTAGAGCCCGTCCAACGCCACCAGCACCGGCGCGCCGCCGGAGCCGGCCGCGCATAGCTCGGCCGTTTGACGCGCGCGGGTGGCGCTAGACGTCAAGATCAGGGAAGGCTGCTGGGCGCGCCCACTCAAGTATTGCGCCGTACGCTGCACCTCGGCCCGCCCGCGCGGCGTGAGCGCGCGCTCGCGATCCGAGCCCGCCTCCCCTTCCGGAGTGGCCTGGCCATGTCTCAGCACGTAGAGAGTCTTCATGCCGTGCGCGCCGCGTCGCGAGCCATAGGCTAGCATACCCGCCGATGACTGCGCGCATCCTACTCGTGGAGGACGAGCCTGCCATCCTCGAGTCCCTGGCCTACGTGCTCGGCCGAGACGGCTTTGCCGTGGTGTCGGCGAAGAACGCCGCCGAAGCCAGCGCGCTCGCGCTATCTCCGGGCGCAGATCTGGTCGTCCTCGACTTGATGCTGCCCGACGGCAGCGGCTTCGATCTGATCCGCGGCTGGCGCACCGCCTCGCCGCGCAGGTCCATGCCCATCATCGTGCTCTCGAGCCGAGACGGCGAGGCCGACCGCGTGGCGGCGCTGGAGTCGGGAGCCGACGACTACGTGACGAAGCCGTTTTCGCCGCGAGAGATCGTAGCCCGGGTGCGCGCGGTGCTGCGGCGTAGCGCCGCGACGGACGCTTCGCCCCCCGCCGCGCCCGAACAGGCGCCGCCGCTCAACTGCGACGCGCGCACGCGCCGGGCCGAAGCCGCAGGGCGCCCGCTCGATCTCACGCGGGTGGAGTTCGACCTGCTCGCGGCGCTGTTGGGCAGCCCGGGCCGCGTCTTCACGCGCGCCGAGCTGATCGATCGCGTCTGGGGTGACGGCTTTCGCATCACCGATCGCACCATCGACTCGCACGTCAAGGCGCTGCGCAAGAAGATCGCCGAAGCCGGCGCGGAGCCGTCGTGGATCGAGACCGTGCGCGGCGTCGGTTACCGCCTGAGCGACGACCCACACGCCGCGGAGCCGTCATGAGCTGCGCTCCGGAGTCGGCGTGAGCGACGGCGGCGCGCTGCTCCGGTTGCTGATCGTCACCGCGTCCAGCATTGGCCTCATCCTGTTCGCGGCCTTCGTGGTGTCGCGCCTGCTGCGCACCCGCACGCGCGGCATGTCGATCCGCATGCAGGTCTTCTTGGCCCTGGCGCTGATCGTCGGGGCGTTCGCGTTCGGCCTTGGGCTGATGGTGGTCGACCGCATCGAGGCGCGGGCCGTGCGCATCGCCATCCAGGCAGCCAGCGACGAAGCAGCCTCGATCGCGGGAATGGTGGCGGGCGAGCTCAATCGCACCGGCGGCAACTTGTCGGACGTGGCCGGCCGATTGGAGCACGAGCGCGAGCGCGGCGCCGATCTGCGTTTGTTGCTCGTGGACGGCAGTGGCCGCGTCATTTTCCCCAAGAAGCCGCCGCCCGAGAACGACGAGGGGCTGGTGCACGTCGACCACTCGGTGGTGGTGCGCGGAGAGCCCATCGGCGCGGTGCGGGTAATCAAGCCCACGGTGGTGATGAAGAACCTGCTCGCCGACATGGCGCCGACGGTGCTGGCCATCAGCTTGGTGCTGGGCGCCGCCGCCGCCGCCGCCGCCGCCATGATCGGCCGCGCCATCGCCGAGCCGATCGAACGGCTCAGCTTGTTCGGAGAGCGCGTCAGCCGCGGTGAGCGCACCGCGCCCCCTCCCCCGGAGTTCGGGCGCGAGGTGACACGCCTGTCGCGCGCGCTGGACTTGATGCGGCGCGAGCTGTCGGGCCGCCCGTTCGTCGAGACCTTTGCCGCCGATCTTTCGCACGAGCTGAAGAACCCCGTCGCCGCCATTCGCGCCAGCGCCGAGGTGCTGGAAGAGAGCGCGCTGGAAGAGCCGCAACAAGCGCGCCATTTCGTGCAGCGCATCCGCGAGGCCAGCCAGCGCATCGAGCGGCTGTTGAGCGAGCTCTTGGGCTTGGCGCACATCGAAGCTCGCGGCGCCGACAGCTTCGAGCCCGTCGATCTCGCGCGCCTGGCCCGCCGCACCCTCGAGACCCTGGGCGACGATCGCCCTCGCGTCAGCGTGGTCTCCGAAGGCGACGCGCGGGTGAGCGGCGACGAGCTGTGGCTCACGCGCGCCCTCGCCAATTTGATCGACAACGCCTTGCTCCACTCCGAGCCGGCGTCGCCGGTGCTGGTGCAGGTCGTGCGCCACGCCGAAAACGTCGTGCTCAGCGTGCGTAGCGCTGGTGCGGTCGAGCCCCACGTTCGCGACCGCTTGTTCCGCCGCTTCGTCACCACTCGGCGCGATCAGGGCGGGACGGGCCTGGGGCTGGCCATCGTCCACGCGGTGGCTGAAGCGCACGGCGGTCTGGCTGACCTCGATAGCCCCGGGCCGCCGGAGGTGGTCTTCCGGCTGGAGCTGCCGGCCGCGCGGCTGAGGGCTACCCTGGCCGACGCGCCCCCGTTATAGATCATTTATTTCATGGACTTAGCTACGGGAGCCGGCGCTCCCCGCTCGAGATGGGCCCGCTCGCAAGTCCGCGATTCTCCACCAAACCTCCATCAACAGCTGGCTCAGGATGTGGGAGGTTGTGAGGCACGCTTTGGCTACAAGGCCGCTCACCACCAGCAACCTTCCGGCCTCCTGACCGTATCTTTCAAACTGAGGCTTCAGCACTTGTCCCACAACGGTAACGGTAACGGTAACGGTAACGGCAAGAACGGCAGCTCGAAGATTCCGCGCCACGTCGCGATCATCATGGACGGCAACGGCCGTTGGGCGCAGGGGCGAGGCCTGGACCGCGCCGAAGGGCACGCCGAGGGCGCGCGCGCGGTGCGCGAAGCAGTGGAGACGTCCACCCGCCTCGGCATCAAGTACCTCACGCTCTACGCGTTCAGCGTCGCCAACTGGGCGCGGCCGCGGCCCGAGGTCGAAGCGCTGATGCGCCTGCTGATCGAGTTTGCCAAGCAAGAGCGCGCCGACCTTCGTCAAAACGGCATCCGCGTGAACGTGATCGGCAACCTGGAAGACTTGCCGACGGCGACGCGCCACGCCGTCGAAGATCTCATCGAGTACACGCGTGATGGCGAGCGCATGACGCTCACGCTCGCGCTCTCGTACGGCGGCCGCCAAGACATCGTGGAAGCCGCGCGCTCGCTCGCGGTGCGGGCCCGCGCCGGCCTGGTGCTACCCGAAGAGATCGACGAAGCCTTCTTCCACCGCCAAATGACGACGCACTCGCTGCCCGACGTCGATCTGCTCATCCGCACCGGCGGCGAAACTCGCGTCAGCGACTTCTTGCTGTTCGAATCCGCCTACGCCGAGCTCGTGTTCTTGCCCATCATGTGGCCAGATTTCACCGCCAGCACGCTGCTCGAAGCGTGCGACGTCTACAACGGCAAAGAACGCCGCTTCGGCAAGACCTCCGAGCAGATCCAACACTCGAACTCGAGTCATCCGTTTGATCCGCTCGATAGGCCTAGCTGATCGCGAGGTCCTGCCTGCTTTGGCGAGGGGTTAGCGTAGGCTCGAGCGGGTCTTTTTCTCCTCCGTGCTTTGCATTCCGGGTCATGCGATTTTGGTGACCTGAGGCGCGATCGGCCCTCGGCCTCGCCGAGTTTTCGTGGGCCTCCTCTCACTCGTGGATCGTGATCTGGTTGTGCCAAGGTCGGGTGAGCGCGTTCTGGCTCGCGCTTTGCGCGAGCGCGTGATGTTGCAGAGCGCTCCGCTTTGCAGGCTCGAGACTGAGACGGCGCTGCGCGAGCGCGTGATGTTGCAGAGCGCTCCGCTTTGCAGGCTCGAGACTGAGACGGCGCTGCGCGAGCGCGTGATGT
>Ga0164241_10000340_pt1 | contig 94913 bp, 86 predicted proteins | sample OricomyardsoilBY_FD_108780 | JGI IMG/M metagenome (GOLD analysis project Ga0164241, IMG submission 108780) | Backyard soil microbial communities from Emeryville, California, USA - Original compost - Back yard soil (BY) | ecosystem: Environmental > Terrestrial > Soil > Unclassified | place: USA... | reverse complement strand
GCCCTGGTTGCTCTTGCCGGTACCAACAATGCCCTGCTTGCCGGTGCCAACGATGCCCTGGTTGCTCTTGCCGGTACCAACAATGCCCTGCTTGCCGGTGCCAACGATGCCCTGGTTGCTCTTACCGGTACCAACAATGCCCTGCTTGCCAGTGCCAACGATGCCCTGGTTGCTCTTACCGGTACCAACAATGCCCTGCTTGCCAGTGCCGACGATTCCTAGAACGGCAGTCCCTTGCCCTGTCGAAACTCCAACGCCTGTGTAGCCGGAATCAACGCCCAACTCTCTGTCGCTTGCACTTGCCGAGACTGAAAGCGTCAGCACAGAGGCGGCTGTAATTACGAACGATGCGAATTTCAGTGACATGGACTTTCACCTACGAATTGAGACTACCCACACGACATATCTCCAGAATCCGTGAGTTAGGTCACGTGGAAACTGGGATATGTCTTATTCGAAGGCCAAAATATGTGAATTGGGTCACTGTAGTCAAATTCTTACGCGGGTCATCGGCGATAGCCCATTGACCGCTGCCTCTTATTATAACTGCTTAGACAGCTATAATCAGAGTTCGGGCTGCTGATCGCTCTTCGGCAATTTCTCTGGAACCCCTACCCACGCGTGAAATTTATCGAGCAGCCGATTGCGAGGTTGGAGTGCCGAGAGAGGGGTGTGCTCATAAGGCTGGGCGATGTAATGGAATACGGTGAGACCGGTGTGGACCGTCCGGCCCGGTTCAACCCAGTGCGCTTTGTTAGCGCTAAGCCAGTCATCAATATCGACTAGTAACTTCTGGACTTTGTCTTTAAGCAAAGCCTCAAATTCCGGTAGGGCATATTCGGGCATACCGCCGTCTGCTACCACCGAACGTTGCAGCCTTTTCCCGGCGGCAGGCGCCCCAATGTTGTGCTCAAGGGTATTGGCTAAATCGGTAATCGTCCGACCAAAGTATTCCAACGCTTGAGGCGTCATGATGTCGGTATATAGATTTGACCTAGATGTCGCCCGATAGTGTCGGGTACCTACCTGTTTCACGATCCCGTACTCAACCATGTCATTCAAGATGACCTGAGGATCAGCGGTGGAGTCAGCTTGGTAGATGAGCGTAGTCAAATTGCGACCAGGTGTCTCTTCCAAATCCAATTCCAGCGGCATCCCGTAAGGCCCCAAGTAATACGAGTCCGTGCACCAGATGTGAAGCACCTCGGTAATGATTGCTTCGTTAGTCGTCTGAGGAGGCGCCAACAACGAATCATCATCAATAAACCGACCCACATCCGCCAGCGAAACGCCCGTGTAATCCGACAGCATTGCGCGGGTGATCTGCCCCTTGTGGCCACGGATTCCATCCCGCACCGCTGCCTCGACGTATGCGCCCTTGATGACTTCGCGGAATTCGAGATAGGGAATCCCGGCGCGCAGCAGGATGCGGATCAGCGGCTTCAGGATCTTGCGGAACGAGAAGATCAGCTGGGCGTGGGCGGCTTCACGAAGGCGCATCGTCAACTCCTGTGCGCGGGCACGAACAAGCGGTCGTGCTCGCTGATGGCAAAGCGGTCGGTCATGCCGGCCACATAGTCCGCAACGGCGCGGGCGCGTCCTGGCGTCCCGGCCGCTTCTTCCAGCCGCCTTGCGCTCGCCCGGTGTTCATCGGGCATCAGCAGCTGATCTTCCATGAACACGCGGAACAGATCCTCCACCACGGTGCGGGCCTTGCGTGTCATCCGCTGGACCCGGTAGTGGTGGTACAGATGCTCGCGCAGAAACTGCTTGAGCTCCAGGTGTTCTGCGCGCACGGATTCGCTCATCTCCACCAGCGGCGCACCGTACAGGCGCACGGCATCGATATCACGCGGCGCGGCCTCGGCCAGGCGGGTAGACGTTGAATCGATCAGATCGACGACGATTCCGTTGATCATCCGCCGTACTACCTCGTGCACCTGGCGCCTGCCGGACAGCCCGGGGTAGCGGGCTTCCACCTCGGCCAGTTGCCGCGCCACGATTGGCAGCTCGCGCAGCGCCTCCAGATCGATGAGGCCGGCCCGCAGGCCATCATCCACATCATGATTGTTGTACGCGATCTCGTCCGCCAGATTGGCCAGCTGGGCTTCCAGTCCCGGCTGGTGCCGCTCGATGAAACGCGCACCCAGATCGCCGATGGTCCGGGCGTTGGCCAGCGAGCAGTGCTTGAGAATGCCCTCCCGGCATTCGAAGGTGAGATTCAGGCCGGGGAATTCCGCGTAGCGCTCTTCGAGCTCATCGACCACGCGCAGGCTCTGGAAATTGTGCTCGAAGCCGCCGTATTCGCGCATGCATGCGTTGAGCGCGTCCTGTCCGGCGTGCCCGAAGGGCGTGTGGCCCAGGTCATGCGCCAGGCAGATGGCTTCGGTCAGCGTTTCGTTCAGGCCCAGCGCAACGGCCACCGACCGGCCGATCTGCGCCACCTCCATGGAGTGCGTCAGCCGCGTGCGGTACATGTCCCCTTCGTGGTTGACGAACACCTGGGTCTTGTAGACCAGGCGCCGGAAGGCGCCGGAGTGGACGATCCGGTCGCGGTCGCGCTGGTATTCGCTGCGGTAGTTGGGGGGAGGCTCGGGATAACGCCTGCCGCGTGATCGCTCGTCGTGCGCCGCGTAGGGAGCCAGCACCGCCGCTACCCGAAGTGGGCGGCCAGCGTACTGGCGAGTGCGTCGTCGGGATAGTCCGCGGTGAAGCGTGCGCTGCCCAGGCGCTCGAGCAGAACCAGCCGGATGCGGCCGGATTTCACCTTCTTGTCTATGCGCATGCATTCGAGCGCGCGCTGTGCGCCAAAGCGCGGTGGTTCCACGGGCAGGCCGATCCGCTGCAGCAGTTCGCGCACGCGGCGCACATCTGCCGCAGGCAGCAGCCCCAGGCGCGCCGACATATCCGTAGCGATGACCATTCCGGTGGCCACAGCCTCGCCGTGCAGCCATTCGGTGTAGCCGGTTGCGGTCTCGATGGCATGGCCGAAGGTATGGCCCAGGTTGAGCAGTGCGCGGTCGCCGGATTCGCGTTCATCGCGGCGAACCACATCGGCCTTGAGTTCGCAGGAGCGGTAGATGGCATGCGCCAGCGCTTCCGGATCCAGCGCCAGCAGTTTCTCCACATTGCGCTCGAGCCAGTCCAGGAACTTCAGGTCGAAGATCAGTCCGTACTTGACCACCTCGGCGAGGCCCGCCCGCAGCTCGCGCGGCGGCAACGTCTGCAGGGTAGCGGTGTCGGCCAGGACAGCGCGGGGCTGGTGGAAGGCCCCGATCATGTTCTTGCCACCGGGGTGGTTCACCCCGGTCTTGCCGCCGACGGAGGAATCCACCTGCGCCAGCAGGGTGGTTGGCAGCTGGGCGAAGGCAATGCCGCGCTGGTAGCAGGCTGCCGAGAACCCTGCCAGGTCCCCCACCACGCCTCCGCCCAGCGCCAGCACCACGCTGTCGCGGCTGAAGGCGTTGGTGACCAGCACGTCGAGAACGCGCGATACGTAATCCAGCGTCTTGTACTGCTCGCCATCCGGCAGCCGAAGGTCAACGATGCGCCGGCCGGGCAAGGAGGCGCGCACCTGCTCGGCATACAGCGGCGCCACGGTGGTGTTGCTGACCAGCAGCAGGTCCTGCCCCGGCACATGGGCGGCCATTGCGCTGGCATCGGACAGCAGTCCGGCTCCGATGAGAATCGGATAGGAACGTTCCGCCAGCGCGACTTCCAGCTTCAGCACAGCACCGCGATTATATGCGGCGCAGCGCGGAAAGACTCAGTCGGCGGACTTGCCAGCCGCTGGCTTGCGACCGAGATCGACGAGAATCGCCTCGGCCAGTCTTGCCACGCGCCGGTTGTCGGTGCCGATGGTGTAGTCGGCAATCTCGCGATAGAGCGGTTCACGCTGTTCGCGCAGCTCCACCAGCCGCCGCGCCAGATCGGTACCTTTCAGCAGGGGCCGGCCACGGCCCTTGCCCACGCGGTGCAGCTGCTGCGCGAGTGAAGTCTGCAGGTAGACGACCACACCTGTATCGCTCAACAGTCGGCGATTTTCAGGCGCCAGCACCGCCCCCCCGCCGGTGGCCAGCACGATATCGCTGCGGTGGCACAGCTCCGCCAGCGCCTCGCGCTCGCGCTGGCGAAAGCCGCCCTCGCCCTCGCGCTCGAAGATGAAAGGAATGTCGACGCCGGCGTGCTTCTCGATCTCGGCATCGCTGTCGATGAAAGGCGTGCCCAGCAGGCGGCCGAGCTGCTTGCCCACGGCGGTCTTGCCCGTGCCCATGGGACCGATCAGGTAGATATTGCGTTTGCCGAGCATGGAGCAGCGATCATGCCCCAGAAAGCAAACGGCCGCCCAGAGGGCGACCGCTGCTTCATTGCCGATGAGAGATCTCGATTTACGTGACCGTAATCCCGTACTGGAAGCGAGTGACGATGCCACTTGGCGTCGTGACGGTAATCGTGAGCGTGCCAGTACCGGGCTGAGCACTCGATGTCACGGTGTACTGGAAAAGCGTGATCCCGTTGGCCATTACACCGGCGGGCAATGCGGAAGACGGAACCACGTCGGAATTGGGAGCAGGAACCTGCAACCCGCCGCCCGACGCGGATACGACGACGGTGGTCCCGGCAGGCATGGGGTTGCCATTGACGTCACGGATCCACAACGCCACCGGCTGGCTGCTGCTTACGAGCATGCTGGGATTGCCGGTCTGCAATGCGATATCCGCACTGCTGCCGGACAGGATCACCACCGTCTGCCCACTGATACCCAGCGTCTTGGCAGCGCCGCAATTCGCATCGCACAGCACGCCATTGAACTCACCGTTCACTGGATCATAGTTCTGATTCACGAAGAAGTCGTAGAACGGCTCATCCGCATCCCGAACGTGGTTCTCGTTCACATCCAGCCAGGGCTCGGGACTATCGGTAAACGGGTCGCCCGAGTTGCGCACGCCGTTGCCGTTGACATCGTTGAAGGACTCTTCACCGATAGCCGTCGCCAGAATACTGATACGTCCATCGATCGGCCGCGGGTTGGAGCTGCGGAGCGCCACGGAGCAGACGCCACCCTCGCTGGGAGTGGTCGTGGTCAGGCACTGCGCCACGATGGATCCACCCTCGGCCTGGAAGGACACCGGGGTGCCATCCGGAACCGGGTTGCTGAAGCGGTCTGCCAGTCGCACGGTCACCGTGGCGATCGTGCCATCGATGGTCCAGCCTTCGATGTTGTGCCGGTCCACCGACAGCGAGAAGCTGCCGGCCGTCGGGATACCCGTCGAAACGGTCAATGCATTGGACTGCGTGGCGATGACGGGGTTGCTGTCCACCACGGTGGCCGATATCCGCACCGGCGTCGCCACAGTGCCGGCTTTTACCACCACCTGCACGTTGCCTTGGGCATCGCTGGTAGCGGTCGGCGACGACAGTTCGATGCCGCCCACCGTCGTGCTGAGCGCAAATTCCACCAGCTGGCCAGGAACCGGGCCACCGACGGCATCCGTGACCTTGAAGACCACCGTGCTGGTCTCCGGTCGCGAGGCCTCGCCCATACCCTTCAGCGCGACATTGGCTGGTGTGGCGGACACAAATGCGATGGCGCCTACGGAAGCCGACGCCACAGTAATGGTGCCCAGCGCCTCCAGACTCTGGCTGCCCACACTGGCCGTGGCGCTGACGGCATCACCACCGACGCAGCCCTTGGCCGCATAGGTGATGTTCGCCTGGCCGGTGGTGGTGGTGATCGAGGACTGCACGGTGCTGCCGACGCGGAACTCCGCCGTTCCCGCAGCCACGCAGGGCGAGTTGAAATTGACGGTCACCGGCGAGGTGTGGAGCGAACCGTCCTGGCGTACGAATGTCACGCTCAGACTGGTGCTGGCGCCGGCGGCAATGCTGGCCGGCGAGATACCGATGGCATTGACCTGAAACGAACCGCCCGTGCCATTACCGATGCGAATGGAATTTCCGGATGAAGCCGCAGCGACGCCAACGACGGTCGTCGAGGAAATCCCCGCGGTGGAGGCGGTCACCGTGATGTTGCGGGTTGTGCTGTCCCCCGCGGTGCCGAGAACTGCAATCGCCTGGCCACTGTTATCGGTGGTCCCCTGTGTGACCTCCAGACCGCCGGAGCTGGCAGTGAAGGACACGGGAACACCTGGCAGCAGAAGATTATTGGCATCGCGCGCGATGGCCACAATCGTCGCCTCCCCGGTGCCATCCGACGGGATGGAAGTGGAGCTCGTCGTCAGCGCGAGTGCCGCAACCGTGGTCGACGATGGAGCTGTGCCCACGGCAACGGTTACCGTCGCGGTGAACGAGGCCGATTGCGCCGTCACAGTGATGTTGCGCGGCGCGCTGTCGCCACCGGTCGAGAGAGTCGCTTTGGCGACGCCATCGTCGCCGGTAGTCGTCGCGCCCGCGCTCAGGGCACCGGATGAAGCCGACAGCGTAACAGGCGTGTCGGCAACGACGACATTGTTGCTATCGCGAACGAGTGCGCGAATCTCGGTCGTCTGCGACCCGTCAGCCGGAATCGACGCCAGGACGGAAGTCAGCGTCAGCGACGCCGGAGCCACAGTCCCGCCACCACCGCTACCGCCACTACCGCCGCTGCCATTGCCGCCACCGACAAAAGCGTCCTCGTCACCTCCGCCACAGGCCGTGAGGGCCAGGGCGAGCAGTGCCGCGGTGATGAATCCTGTCTTGCGCATGTTCGTGATCCGTTGCATGGATGGGTGCATGGGTTAGTTGACGTTCGCGCTCTCGCGCACGATCTTCGGCGTCACGAAGATGAGCAGCTCATCCTTGTTGTTCACCTTGCTCGTGGTCTTGAACAGGTGTCCAAAGACCGGGATGTCCCCCAGATACGGCACTTTCTTTTCTGTTTCGCGGCGTTCGGTCTCCAGGATGCCGCCCAGCACGACGGTCTGGCCGTCGCCCAGGAACACCGTGGTGCTCAGCTCGCTGGTGTCGATGGAGGGCACGTTGACGCCGCCCGCCGTGACGATCACCTGACCGACGCGGTCCTTCTTCACGTTGATGTCGAGGATCAGCCGGTTGTCCGGCGTGATCAGCGGCGTTACCCGCAGCTCGAGCTTTGCCGGCTTGAACTGGATGGTGGCCGCGCCGCTGGATGCCGCTTCCTGGTAGGGAATTTCGGTACCCTGCGCGATCACGGCTTCCTGCTGGTTGGCAGCAGTGATGCGCGGCTGGGAGATGATCTCGCCCTTGCCTTCCGACTGGGCAGCGGAGAGCTCCAGGTCGACGATGTAGTCGGAACCCAGCACCATGAATGCCAGCGTGCCGGCCGGATTCGCTACCGGCAGGTTGACGTTGTAGCGGTTGGCCGCTGTCGCGCCTGTGGGCACGCTCACCGGATACGGAGTACCGCTACTGGAGAGATTGCCCAGCGCGGAGCCCAGCATGGTGTCCGTGCCGGCGGCGGTACCGCTGGCGCCGAACAGCCCGTTGGGGCCATTGGACTCCGTGCCCGTGAAGCCGGCGCGCACGCCCAGCTCGCGCGAGAAGTCCTGGCTGACGACGACGATGCGGGCTTCGATCTGCACTTGGCGCACCGGGATGTCCAGCGTCGAAACCAGCAGCCGGATGTTGGCGATGCTGTCGGCAGTGTCCTGTACCAGCAGCGTGTTGGTACGGGGATCGATGGTCACGCTGCCGCGCGTGGACAACAGCGAACGGGCGGAGTTGCCGGCATTGCCGGCGCCGCCCTGCGCCCGGATCAGCGCAGCGATGTCCTCGGCCTTGGCGTAGTTGACCTGCAGGTATTCCGTGCGCAGCGGCGCCAGGTCCTGGATGTCCTTGTTGGCGGAGAGCCTGGCCTTTTCACGCGTGGCCAGCTCTTCCGTGGGCCCGACCATGATCACGTTGTCCTGGACTCGCTTGTCCAGGCCCTGCATCTGCAGCACGATGTCCAGCACCTGGTCCCAGGGAACGCGGTCGACGCGCAGCGTCACATTGCCGCGCACGGAGTCCGTGACGATGATGTTCTTGCCGCCCGTCTCGGCGATCAGCTGCAGCAGCGTACGCGCCGCAATATCCTGGAAGGTGGCGCTCATGCGCTCGCCGGTGTAAACCGGCTTCTCGTCGACGGGCGAGCGCGCGGCCTTGCGCGGCTGCACCTCGATCACATACTGGTCATCGGTCTGGTAGGCCAGCTGCTCGAAGTCCCCCGAGGCATTCAGCACGATCTGGGCGCCGCCGCGTGTATTCAGCGCGTTGAATTCGGTCACCGGCGTGGCGAAATCCGACACGTCATAGGTGCGCTGCAGGTTCTTGGGCAGCTCTGCGCCCGCGAAATCCACCAGCACCTGGTTGCCCTGCTGGCGCAGGTTGATCGGCGTGCGCGGATCCGTCAGGCGCACGACCAGCCGGCCGGTGGCAGTGCCGTCGCTGCTGCGGCGGAAGTCCAGGCTCTGGATGCCACGGGCGTGGGCAGGCGCTGCGCTGGCCGTGGAAACAGCTGGCGCTGCGGCAGGTCCGGCGGCACGCACCGCCTCGCCCAATGTGACGATGATGCGATTGCCCTCAACGCGGGTCTGGTACGGCAGCATGCGGTCCAGGTTCAGCACCAGGCGGGTGCGGCCATTGCCTTCGGCCGCCAGCACGCTGTCGAGACCGCCGTTGTGTACGTCGATGCGCCGCTGGGCAAGTGCCAGCGCCGTGTCGGGCAGGTCCAGCGAGATCCGCGCCGGGTCTTCGATGGTGAACGCCACGGGTTCGGGAGCAGAACCGCTGGTGGTGAGCACCAGCTGAATGCCCTTGCCTGCCAATGGCTGTACGTCTACCGACTGCAGCTTGTTGGCAGGAGCTTCCGCCGCGGCAGCGGGCAACGTGGCCACTGCGCCTGCGATTGCGTACACCGCTGCGACCAGCAGGCTTCGCAGATTGGTGGGGATGCCCAGATAACGGTTCATTCTCTTCGTCTCCCTGCCGGTCATTCGTTCAACGCGAGAAAGGTTGAGCGTTCCATGTAGCCGCCCAGCCCGTCCGGAACGATTTCTGTAATGCTGATCTTTGAATCATCAACCTTGGTGATGCGCCCATCGTTCTGGCCGATGTAATTGCCGCCAAGAACCCGGTGCACCACGCCATCGCGCGTCTGGATGAGCCCATAGCGACGATCGTTCATCGACAGCGTGCCCACCATCTTCAGCGTGTCGAGCGAGAACTGTTCGAGGAACTCGCGGTTGCGCTTGATGTCGGGCCGCAGGTTCGGCGAGCTGGAATCGCCCGAGCCGCCCGGCACGAAGGGCGAACGCATGCCCTGCGCCGTGTAGAAGAAATTCTCGTAGGGCTTGACCTCAGGCAGCGGCTCCACGCCTCCGGGCTGCTCCTGCCGGGTGCGCTCGATGAACGACTGCAGGTCGGCATCCCTGGAGGAACAGCCGGCCAGCAGCGCGGCGGCCATCACAACGGCGGTACTGGCAATGGTGGCACTGGCTTTCATCATGAGGAGCTCGATCCACGCGCGGTTGCCGCATTGGCCTTGCGCGCCGATTCAACGGCAGCCACTTCCCCCTCATCGAGGTAGCGGTAGGTCTTGGCGGTGACGTCCATCTGCAGCTGGTCGTAGCTGTCCTTGCCGACCTGCTTGATCTCGACGTTGTGCAGCGTGACGATGCGCGGCAGCGCCGCGATGCCGCTGACGAACTCGCCCATCTGGTGGAAGGTGCCGGTCAGGCGGATCTGGATCGGCCGCTCGGCGTAGAAGTCCTTGCTCTGCTCCGGCAGCGGCTGGAATTTCTGCTGCAGCAGACCCACGCCGTTGCCGGTCTGGGAGATATCGATCAGCAGGCCATCCATCTGGGTCTTGTCGGGCAACTGCCGCAGCATGGCGCCGAAGGATTTCTGGATGTCGGCCAGCTGCTGCTTGTAGAGGTCGAGGTTGACCGCCTTGGCGTGCTTGGTGCGGAATTCGTTGCGCAGGGTCTGCTCCTGCTGCTCCTTCTGCGCCAGCTCGTCCTTGTTGCTGTTCCATACCAGGAAGTACAGCAGCAGGATGGACAGCACCAGGAAGAACAGCGCGATGGCACCCAGGCGCACCGGCAGCGGCCAGCGCCCCGGATCGCGCGGATCCAGTTGTTTGAGTTCGTCGAATGTCATGGCGTTCTCCGCGCCGCGCCGGCCTTCTTGCTCTTTTCCGGGACATCGGCGAGGGAAGTCACCTGCGCCGCATACAGCGTGAAATCGCTGCCCTGGGCGTTTTCCTTCTTGCTCTCGACCACCTCGAGCTCCGGATCCTTCAGCCACTGGGACGCAGCCAGCGCGCGCATCAGCGCGGACACGCGGGTCGAGGACTGCGCCACGCCCTGGATCTTGAAGCGCTGGTCGGTCTGGGTGAGGGCGGTGAGGTAGGTGCCGTCCGGAATCGTCTTCACGAAGGTGTCGAACACATGCACGATCTCGGGCCGCGAGCGCTGCAGCTTCTCGATGATCTCCATGCGCGCCAGGAACTGCTGTTTCTGCGCCTCCAGGCTGTTGATCTCCTCGATCTGCTTGTCCAGCACCTGGATTTCCTTCTGCAGGCGCGCGTTGCGCGTGTCCTGCGCATCGAGCATGGAGCTCATCAGCAGGTAGCCGGCGCCGGCGATCACGGCCGCACCGAGGCCCGCTGCCGCCATGCCGACCCCGAAGGCCTTCTTGCGTTCGGTGCGCTGCTGTTCGCGCCAGGGAAGTAGGTTAATGCGTGGCATCAGTCGAAACTCCGCAGGGCCAGGCCGCATGCCGTGAGCAGTGCGGTGGCGTCACGCTGCACGGCCTGCGCGCGGGCGCGCGAGGAAATCTTCATCTGTCCCAGCGGATCGCCCTTCTCGGCCTCGACGCCGATACGGCTCTGCACCACTTCCGCGGCACCCGAAATGTTGGCGCAGCCGCCACAGATCAGGATCTTTTCCGGCTGCTCGCGCCCGGACCCGGAGGCGAGATAGAACTGCAGCGAACGGCTGATCTGCTGCGTCATGTCGTCGATGAAGGGATCGAGCACTTCGGTCTGGTAGTTCGCCGGCAGCCCGCCTTCCTTCTTGGCGCGCCCGGCCTCTTCCAGCGAGAGCCCGTAGGTGCGCATGACCTCTTCGGTCAACTGCTGGCCGCCGAAGGCGAAGTCGCGCGTGTAGACGACTTTCAGGTTGCGCAGCACGCTGAAGGTGGTGGTGCTGGCGCCGAAATCCACGACCGCGACTGAGCGATCGATGCCGCCATCGGGCATCTGGTGCGTCATCAGCCGGCAGGCGTTCTCGAGGGCGAAGGCCTCCACGTCCACGATGCGGGCCGAGAGCCCGGCAGCGGCCACTGCCGCGCGGCGCTGTTCGACGTTCTCGGAGCGCGAAGCCACCAGCAGCACGTCCATCGATTCGTTGTCTTTCTCCGAACCGCCCAGGACTTCGAAGTCGTAGGCCACTTCGTCCATCGGGAAGGGGATGTACTGGTCGGCCTGCATCTCGACCTGGGCTTCCAGGTCGGCATCATTCAGGTTGCGTGGCATCTGGATCACCTTGGTGATCGCTGCATCGCCGCTGATGGCGACGGCCACTTCCTTGGTACGGACGCCGGCACGGCGTACGGCTCGGGCAATTGCCTCGCCGACTGCATCGGCATCGACAATCGCCTTTTCATTCATCGCATTCTGCGGTGTGGCCTCGGCAGCGTAGGCGTCCACGGTGTACTGACCGCCCGAAAGCGTCAGTTCAATGAGCTTGATGGACGACGGCGTGATATCGAGACCCAGGACCGGGCGGTGTTTACGCGGAAATAGAAACACTTTTCTCCCTTACCTTTCAGCAGCTTAGACGCCGAAACGCTAGTCCCGCCTGAGTATTGCCGCAACTATAGCCTACGAAACGGTTAAATTGAACGCGATCACGGCCCCGGTTTCCGTGAGTTCGCACACAAACCGGCCAACTTCCCGGTCTGCATTGTTCAATCGGGCCTTAGGATGGAAACTGCGCCCTCCCCTAATAAGGGGCAACCAGAGCATGTGGATTCCGTGAACTCGTCCCCTCTTCGCTGGCTTCGCTTCCCCTTGATCGCCCTCGGCGGGCTGTTGTTGCTGGGGGTTTTCGCCCTGGCGTGCGCCTTTGTGTACCTGGCGCCGGCGCTGCCCACGGCCGAGAGCATGCATAACGTGGAACTGACGGTGCCTTTGCGGGTGTACAGCCGCTCCGGCGCCCTGGTGTCCCAGATCGGGGAGCAGCGGCGCATACCGGTGACCTTCGAGGACATCCCGCCACTGGTGCGCCAGGCCGTGCTGGCGGCCGAGGACGACCGCTTCTTCGAGCACAGCGGCCTGGACTGGATGGGAGTGGTGCGCTCCCTGGTCATGAACGTGGTGAAGGCCAAGGCTGGCCAGGGTGGCAGCACCATCACGCAGCAGGCTGCACGCAACATGTTCCTTACGCTGGACAAGACGGCGCGCCGCAAGCTCTCGGAGGTGTTCGTCACCTACCGCATGGAGCATGACTTCACCAAGGAGCAGATCCTCGCTACCTATTTGAACGTGATCTACTTCGGCCAGCGCAGCTACGGCATTGCCGCAGCCGCCGAGACCTTCTACGGCAAGAAGCTGGACCAGCTCTCCGTCGGTGAGGTTGCGACGCTGGCCGGCGTGATCCAGCTGCCTTCGCGCTACAACCCCGTCACCAATCCGAAGGCCGCGGAGGCACGCCGCAGCTATGTATTGCGGCGGATGACGGAACTGCATTACATCGACCACGCTACGGCCGAATCAGCAGCGAAAGAGCCGATTTCCACGCGCCGGTTCGCGCCGCTGGTCGATGTGGAGGCGCCTTATGTAGCGGAGCTGGTGCGCCAGCAGATCGTGGCCCGTTATGGCGAAGCGGCCGTAAATGCCGGCTACAAGGTGTTCACCACGCTGGATGACCGGCTGCAGACCGCCGCCAACCGGGCCCTGCGCATAGGCTTGCAGGAATACGACCGCCGGCACGGGTATCGCGGCCCGCTGGCCAAGGTGACGCTGCCTGCAGCCGCTACGGCCGCCGACCTGGACGAGCTGCTGGCGAAATATGAAGCCATCAGCATGCTGCAGCCGGCCGTCGTCACGAAGGTGGCAGCCACCAGCGCCACGGTGCATATCCGCAATGGCGACGATGCCGTGGTCCGTTGGGAGGGCTTGTCGTGGGCCCGGCGCGCGGTGCGGGCTGGCCTGGGGGCCGTGCCCAAGAAGGCGGCCGAAGTGGTCGCGCCGGGGGATGTGGTCTATGTGGTCAGCGACGGCCGTGGCACGGCGCTGCTTGGCCAGCTGCCCCGGGCGCAGGCCGCACTGGTGGCGCTGGACCCGGTGGACGGCGCCATCGTGTCGATGGTTGGTGGCTTCGACTACTACATCAACAAGTTCAATCGCGTTACGCAGGCGCACCGCCAGCCTGGTTCGGGATTCAAGCCATTCCTGTATTCCGCTGCGCTGGAGCATGGATTCACTCCAGCGAGCATCATCCTGGACATGCCGCCGGTGCTGAACGATGACAGCGACTCGGAAGAAAACTGGCGGCCCAGGAATTCCGGTGGCGAGTTCAGCGGACCGATGCGCATGCGCGAGGCGCTGGTGCTGTCGCGCAATTACGTGTCGATCCGCATCCTGCAGTCGATCGGCGTCGATGCTGCCATCGACCATGCGGTGAAGTTCGGCTTCGAGAAGGCATCGTTCCCGCGCAATTTCACGATCGCGCTGGGATCGCAGGCCGCGACTCCCCTGGACATGGCCACCGGCTTTGCGGTGTTTGCCAACGGCGGCTTCAAGGTCAACCCGTACTACATCAATCGCATCGAGGACGGCACGGGGAAGGTGCTCTACGAGGCGCAGCCGTTGCTGGCCTGCGCGGCCTGTGAAACTCCCGCCAGCGGCCCGCCGCTGGTGGCCGTGACAGAACCTGCTGCAGCGGCCACGGATCCCTCCGCCCCGGCCGCGCCGACCGCAGCTGCGCCCGTTCCGCTGGCCGCTGCAGTGCTGCCACAGGTGCATGATGTCGATGCACCGGAGCCCCTGCGCAAACTGGCGTTGGTGCAGGGAGGCGCGGGTTACCTGGCCGCTTCCCGCCTGGCGCCACGCGTAGTCTCACCGCAGAACGCCTGGCTGATGACCAGCATGATGCACGACGTAGCGCAGCGCGGCACCGCGCGCCGCACACGCGCGTTGAACCGCGATGACCTGGCCGGCAAGACCGGCACCACCAACAGGGGACGCGACAGCACCGACAACTGGTTCAACGGGTTCAACGCCCGGCTGGTGGCCACCGTATGGGTGGGCTTCGACACGGAGCAGTCGCTGGGCAGCAGCGAGGAAGGCTCCAGCACCGCCGTGCCGATCTGGATGCACTACATGCGTGAGGCGTTGCGCAATGTGCCGTCGAGCACGCTGCCGCGGCCGGATGGGCTGATCGATCTGCGGATTTCGCCGAGCACGGGCGCGGTGGCCAGTGCGGATGATCCGGATGCCATCTACGAGACTTTCATGGTCGAGCATCAGCCGCAGGGGGCGGCGCCGGGGGAGCCTGGATATTCGCCTGGTGACAGCGCGAGTGGCACCCCAGCGAAGGGGAGCGGAGAGCCGTTGTTCTAGGCGGTGCGTTGCGGGCTGGAGAAGTCGAAGACGGTCAGTTCGTCGCAACGCATGGGGTTTGCGCGGTTGTTTACGGCCTGCATTACTGCGGCTTCGCAGTCAGGGCCGTGCAGTTCGATGACCAGATGGCTCACCTGCGGCAGCCATGGCGAGACGCGCTGCACGATGGCGCGATAGAAAATAAGCAGCCGAGTAGCCCACATCGGCGCCGCAATCGATGACGGACCTGACGCCCTGGACATGATCCAGGCAGCGGCACTCACGCACAAGCGTGCCTTTCGGCAGCCGGCGCATGCGCCGAATGGCAAATTTGAACGGGTATCCGTGCTCTGTAAACCTCAAAACAAGCAGGACGGTGCGCTGCCATCCAGCATCTCATGACGCTATAGTCATGCTCTGCGGCCTCCACGAATTCCGGGAAGTCTCATGGCCAAGAGAACGCTGACCCGTTCTGACCACCTACGCAGCGCCGTGGCACAGGAGGCCGCGCGTCTGATGGCCGAACATGGCATCCAGGACTACTACGTGGCCAAGCGCAAGGCGGCCGAGCGCTATGGCGTGGTTGACGGCGCCTTCCTGCCGAAGAATACGGAGATCGAGGCAGCCCTGCTCTCTTACCAGCGGCTGTTCGGTGGTGTGCAGCACGAACGCAGCCTGCAGGAACAGCGCCGCGTGGCGCTGCAGGCCATGCAACTGCTGCAGAAGTTCGAACCGCGACTGGTAGGGCCGGTGCTACATGGCTCGGCCACCGAGTATGCGGCTATCCAGTTGCATCTCTTCTCGGACAGTGCCGAGGCGGTGACCATGCACTTGATGGATCGACGCTATGAGTACGAGGTCTTAGAACGGCGCATCCGGCTGACACCGGAGCGGCAGGTAATGGTGCCATCCATACGATTCGACATGGGTAGCGAAACGGTCGAGGCCGTCGTATTCCCGCGCGACGGTATTCGGCAGGCGCCAGTCAGTCCCGTTGATGGAAAACCGATGCGGCGCGCGGCCATGGGGGAAGTTGAAGCCATCGCGAATGCTGGCTGCGAAAGGAATTGCGCAGCCACGCAATTTTGATTCAAGGACTCACACTCATCGCCTGAACCGCAATCGCGCGCTCACTGAGATCAGCCAGTCTTGCGGCGACGCAGGGCGCCCACACCAATCAGGCCCAGGCCCAGCAGGCCCAGCGTGGCCGGCTCCGGAACATAGGTGATCCGCACGATCAGATCGTCGTAGTCGTTGTCAGACGGCTTTCCGCCGCCATCATCCAGGAACAGCCACACGTACTTGCCTGCGGCCAGGGTGCCGCCATCCAGGAGGAGGTCCGGGGCGCGCAGGGAATCATCAACTCCGAACGAGGTGAAGAAATTGGCGGCCGACCCCACATTCAGGGGATTGGCGCCGTTCGTGAATACGCCGCCGTTCTGCAGAACCTTGAACTTGAAATCAAGCAGGCCGCCGCCCAGGGAGACCACATCCCACTCTTTCACCGGAGTGCTTTTGAGGTCGTTGCCACCGGTATGTGTGTAGGTCTGGCTGCCAAACGTAAACGAGTTGGTATAGCCCGCCTCACCGCCGAACACCTCGACGTGAAACTTGGCCCAGCTGCCGCCGCCCAGGGCGGCGACAGAGATATGGTCGCCGTAGAGACCTTCGACCACAGGGTTGCCCCACGCACCAAACTTGGTGACAGAGGTGAAGTCGTTGCCAAGACCACCAGCAGTGCTGGCGGGCACCGCCATCGCGGCAGCTGCACCAAGCGCCGAAGCTGCCAGTGCGCAAGACATGAAAACTTTTTTGATCTTCAAGGGAGGTCTCCTGCCGATGTAAATCAATCGGCTTTGGACCTGACAAAGCAATCTACGTGCCAATAGCTAAAAATTATTGTTTTTCAAATACATGCGAACTGTTAGTTCTTGTGATTTCATCAAATTGTAAGATTTGTCGATACTCGAATCATTGACGCCCCAAAAACAAAAGAGCCCCGCAAGCGGGGCTCTTTCGACCGGCATGGCGGGGTTATCCGCCACCCGATATCGCGGTGATATCAGGCCTTCTTGCGACGGCGCAGGGCACCCAGACCAACCAGGCCCAAGCCCAGCAGGCTCAGGGTGGCCGGCTCGGGAACAATGCTGGCACCCGTGACCGAGAGGCGAACAACCATGTCGTCATGGTTGTCGTCCGGACCGGCACCGCCGTCATCCAGGAACAGCCAGACGTAGTGGCCACCGGCAGCGTAGTTGCCGTCTACATCGAAATCGGGCAGCCCGTTTTCGCCCACCTCAGGATCGTAAAACGACACGAAGAAGTTCGGGGTGACGCTGAAGTCCGGATTGCTTCCGTTGGTCAGAGTCCCAATGGTGGGAATGCCGAAGCTGAAATTCATCACGCCTTCGCTCGCGGCGACATCCCACTCCTTCAAAGCCGAGCCGGGTGCACCGAACACAGTTCCGCCCGGATGCATGTATGTCTGGGTGGGGCCGGCGCCGTACGTGAACGTGTTGGCGAACCCAGCTTCGGCGCCGAAGATTTCCACATGGACGGTCGCCGCGCCCGTCAACCACAGGTTGGCGCCGATCAAGCCCTCGATCCCGAGATTGGGGTATTTGGCATCGATGTAAGAATTTGGGATGCCACCGCAACCACCGGCGCCGAGGCAGCCGACGGTGTACGCCGAAGCCGGCACAGTCACTAGCGCCGAAGCAGCCAAGGCGCTAGCGAAAAGAATGTTTTTGAGTTTCAAGGTCGTCTCCTGCCAATAGTGAATCTGTCGTCCCTGGGCTATATAAGCAACTCGCATGCCATCCCAAGAAACTCCATATCTTTCAACAAGATGAATAATACGTGCCCGCGGAATGCTGCACTGACTGTAAGATTCTTCGACGCTCTATTCGGAAGCGCCTTCGGGGCTGGGCGCAGCATCCCGAAATGTGCCGCTTTCCTGAATCCACAGATCCAGACGTTTAGCCGCCGTGGCACAGTCCGGGGCGCAGGGCGTAATTGCCAACCACAACAGTGCATCCTGCCGAAGCCTCCATACACCCTGCAGCAGGGCCAGTTTTCGCTCCATGTTGCTGTGTACGGAAGTCCCGCCAATGCGAAGGCCCGAGCGCATCAGCACTGGAGTGTTCCGCAGCCGGCCCTGACGCTGCTGGAAGCCCACGACCCCGACTGCCCCATACGCCACCGGGGTGTCCCGATCGGACTCCCAGCGGCTGCCCAATAAGCTCACGCCTTCCAGCGGCCAGTGCCCGGAGATCATCCCGCGGTCCCAGGCGCGGTATACCCACACTGGCTGACCGCTGAAAATGGCCGTCAGCTGGGACTCTTCCGCTCCATTGAGCAGCGGCCCCTCACTTTCGAGCCAGTTATTCAGGAAGCCATCTGCTGGACGCTGCCCGGCCGAGTTCCCAGGAATGCCGCGGCCAATAGCCCGCTCCAGAGCCGCGGGGACGAGCAGCAGAGCCGCCACTGCGGTCCCAGCCAGCGCCATGGCCTGCCACGGACCCGCTACTCCATTCCCGGCAGCTGCTGGAGACGCCGGTGCCGCTCCCTGCCTTCGCTCGAGCCGGACTCCATACCAGAACACCGGCCAGATGCAGAACGCGAAAAGAATCCAGCCGTAGGTCAGGTGATCGACACGGATCAGGTAGTTCTGCATGTCGGAGGCGTAGGCGATGACGATCAGCGAATACACGCGCAGCCAGTTGAAGGCCAGCGCCAGCACCACGGCGACTGTCAGCAGCTTGAGTCGGTCCCGCCAGCTGTGCAAATACTGAAGGGCCTGGAAGAGCGCCAGCGCAACCGCTGAGTTGAGGTAGGCCAGTCCGCTGCATCCCGCTGCGATATGCACCACGCCAGCCGGCAGATGGAAGCTGTTGCCCTCGACAAACGCGGGAATGCCGGTCCATCGGACCAGCACATTGGCGACGAAAGCCGTAAGTTCCTGCAGCGGCGTGTTGATGAGCCACCACACAGGCAAGGCCGTGTACAGGAAAAAGATCGGCCAGAAATACCTTCGCCCCGTGCGCCATCCATACACGGCAGAAATGGATGCCAGAAGCACGAGCGGCAGCAGCGACTGGGTGAAGGTTTCGATGGATACCGCAACCGATACCGCCATCGCCACAATGAATACTGCAAGAAGTGGAATCGCGAGCCATGTGGGAGCGGAGGGCTCCGGCACATGCTCGCGCCAGCAGCGCCATGCCAGCCAGAGCGCCATGCCAAGCACCAGATAGCCGTGCGAGAAATGCCCGTACTTGTCGCTCCAATTATGGTGCACGCCGTGCAGTGCGGGCCATAGACCCCAACCCGCCGCCAGCAACAGCAGCAGCGCGACGGTGAGGTTCGCCCGAAAGGAAGGGGCCTGCGGGTTGTAAGGGGAAACCGGCAACGCTATGCCGCGCCCCGTGCCGCGCTACGGAACCAGGAGGAGTCGCGCATGAGATCGTCATAGCTGCCGCTGGCGACCACCGCACCGCCCTCCAGCTGGTAGATCACATCGCAGCTCTTCACCGTGGTGAGGCGATGCGCAATCATGATGATGGTCTTCTTGCCGGCGAGCTGATGCACCGCATCCATCACGCCTTCCTCGGTGACACCATCGAGTGCGCTCGTCGCCTCGTCCATGACCAGCACGCTGGGATCATGGTACAGCGCACGGGCTATTCCGATTCGCTGACGCTGGCCGCCGCTGAGCCGCATTCCGCGCTCGCCGATCTGTGTCTCGTATCCGTCGGACAGGCTGGACTCGATGAATCCGGCCAGATTGGCTACGGCCGCAGCCTTCCTGACCAGGTCCATGTCGATCTCTTCGTCCGGCACGCCGAAGGCGATGTTGCGGCAGAGGGTATCGTCGGAAATGAAGATGCTCTGCGGCACGTAACCGATGATCTTCTGCCAGCTGGCACGGTTTTCTGCGGTGATTTCCCTGCCATCCAGCAGCATTCGACCGGAATCCGGCTGCAGGAGCCCGAGAATGACGTCCACCGTGGTGGTCTTGCCACAGCCGGTTGGTCCGACCAGGCCGATGGAGGTGCCGGAACGGACAGTCAGGTTCAGTCCGTTCAGCGAGGACTGACGGGCTCCGTCGTAACGAAAGACCACGTCGCGCAGTTCGAGGGAATCGCGAAACGGCGCGGCTGCGACCTTGCGCTGCGAACGCAGCATGTGCTCGGGGTCCTGCCCTTCCACCTTTACTGCGTTTATCTCGTCGTGGACCAGGTACAGCTTGGCCACGTTGGATCTGATCCTCGCAGCCGCACCGAACATCATGTGGAAAGAAGGCAGCAGCCGGTAACCCGCAAAGGCGTACATCCCGACCACGGGAATGACGCTGGCCGCCTCCCTGCCCTCGTTGATATAGAACAGGATCACCAGCAGCACGCCACCGAAGGCAATTACTTCCAGCAGCTGGCGCGGTATCTGGCTCACCACGTTCAGATAGGCGAAGTTGCGCGAGAGACTGCGCGCGGCCGCGAGAAAACGGTCGAGGAACGTGACCTCGCGCCCAAGCACCTTCAGGTCCTTGATGCCCGTTACCGCTTCATGGACGCTGCGGAACATGAGCGCAGCATCGACCACCTGCTCCCTGCCCAGGGTCGCCAGCCGCCGCTTCACAAACTGATAAATGATGATGTACGAGCCGGCCAGCGCGCTCACGATGACCAGCGCGGCGAACGGATCGACCACAAACAGGAAAGCCATGATGGCGATGGCGATCAGGCTGCCGGTCACGACGTCGATGAGAGGCCGCAGCACGCTATCTATGACGCCGCTGGCCTCATTGACGATGGCGCTGGAGAGTTCCGCGCTGTTGCGTGCCAGGAAGAATGCATAGGGCTTTGCCATGTAAGCGGACAGCAGGCGGCGACGCAGCTCGTACAGCTCCCGGAACTGGTAGCGCATGGTCACCCAGTTGCTGAAGCCGCGAAGGCCATTCGCTGCCAGCAGCAGCAACAGCACGGCAACTCCGGCCGCGGAAAGGAATGCGGCATCGTCCTGGAACCCCAACAGGGAATACAGCCCGGCCAGGCGCGAATTGCTATGAATGGCTTCCGGGTTCATCACCAGAGCGATGAACGGCATCAGCGATGCAACGCTGGCAGCCTCGATCGTGGCCGTAACGATGAGCAACGCCAGCAGGATCCACAATTGCAGCCTGGAGCGGCGGGACAGCAGGTCCAGCAGTTTGCGGATGACACTGAGCATGGTGGATATTATCGACAATAGATGGCATCGAGTGCGAGATATGCCGAACAGTTCTCAGGTCTCGGCGTCCGAGCCGGACTGGTCCAGGGAAAAGAAGGCCCATTTTCTTGCCTGGGATCCAGCAAGGTCGCTGCTTGCCAGCCTGCGCGCCTACCAGCGGCAGGTGGCGGCAAGAGGCTTTTTTTCGCCGCTGCTGCGACGGGTGGCGGTTTTGCGCCATCGCTTCTGGTCCATAGTGACGGGTGCCGACATTCCACTGAACTGCAGCATTGAAGGCGGCCTGCTGATGCCACATCCCAACGGCGTAGTCATCCATCCCGAGGCGAAGATCGGCCCGAATTGCCTCATTTTCCAGCAGGTGACGCTGGGCATGCGCAAGGGGGAAGTCCCGACACTTGGCGGCCATGTGGATGTAGGAGCCGGCGCCCGGGTGCTGGGCGCCATCACCATCGGCGATCACTGCGAGATCGGCGCCAATGCCGTTGTGCTCGCTGACATGCCGCCCTGGTCGGTAGCCATTGGCATACCCGCCACGATCCGGCCGCGCCCGACCCTTGGCTCCAACCCGGGCAGCGACACAAAATGAATATCGCCCCTCCCGAGTCCGTGCCCGCTGGATCGAGGCAGCTGTTCTGCATCCTGAGCGCGCGCTCCCTGCCCTATGCAAGCCTTGGACTACAGAGCCTGTTCACTCACTCCCAGGAACAGCTGTCACTGAAGCTCATAACAGACGATGAGACGGACAAGGAACAGATCCTCGCGGCCCTGTCCGGCATGGCCATCCCTGCAAGACATCAATGGCAGGTCCACGCCAAGCGGGAAGCAGATGAGCGGGCCGATGATCTGTTTGCCGGTTACCCGAACCTGCAGCAATTCCGCCATGGCCATCCCTGCTGGCGCAAGATCACCGACCCGCTGCTGTTTGCCGCTCCGGGCACGGATCTCGTCATCCTGGATCCCGACCTCTACTTCCCGAATCAATTCTCTTTTGAACGGACCCCGGCCAGTGGGCTGCTGCTGATGTGGCAGCCGCCGAGCTGCCTGCTGCCCGATGAAGTCGTGGAGCGCGCCTTTGCCGGCGGCATACGCCTGGCTCATCACGTCGACATCGGGGTGGCGCAGCTGCACAACAGCGTCGACCTGCAATGGCTTGACCGGCTGATTGCAACGCTTGGCGGGGAGTCAATACCCCGCGCCATGCATGTCGAGGCGATAGTCTGGTCAGCAATGGCGATGCAGATCGGCGGCGGATATCTGGATCCGCGGCACTGGGTCTGCTACCAGTACCAGCAATGGAAGCGTGTCGCGCTGAAGCTGAAACTGAAAGGCACCACGCTGCTTCGCGCGCAGGATTTCCGCGACACGAAGTGCTTTCATGCCGGTGGTGTAGCCAAATGGTGGCTGAAGGAATTCCGCGAGAAACAGCGCTTTCCGCCACCGCGGCATGTACAGAGCAGCTTCCCCGCCAAGCCCTTTGAAGAGCTTACGGCGCGCGAGCACCATGCCGATCGCCGGCTGAAGCGGGTGGCGCGCCGCCTGGGCTACTACCGCCTGATGGGATCCTGATCCGTGGAGCGCGACGGCAAAGTGCCGTAGAAACCACGGCCCTCAGTGCTGGGCAGCACCGGCACCACAGAGCACATCCGCCATGCTGTGGATGACCTCGGAATTGCCTGTTGCCTTGCCCGTCATCGTGGTGCCAGGCGCAAATTGCTGCGGATCGGACATGAAATCCGCGAGCCGCGCCGCCGTCCATGCTCCACCCAGCCTTGCCAGCGCAGCGCTATAGGCTTTGTATTCCGTACTCGCCGGCGGCCGCCCGCAGACCCCGTGCAACGAAGGCGCCGCAGCCTGCTCCCCCTCGGCAAACGAGTGGCATTGCAGGCAGCCTTCGAATCCGTTGAGGACTTCGCTGCGGCGCGCCTCCGGCACGTTGGCGGCAACCTGCTCTTCCAGTTTTTTCATGGCGTCACCGGCATCGCCCTCCGGTGTCAGGAACAGCACGCGACGATTGTCGGTCCAGACGGCCACCCTGCCATCCTTCAGCTGCACCATGTCACGCGTACGTATGCCGATATCGATGGCCTCGGTATAGACGGCGCGGCCGTCCTCGATGTGCACGCGATAGACGGCCGACCTGTTCATCGCGCATATCAGCAGATCCCCGTCCCATGCGTAGTGGAATCCATCGAGCGCCAGAACGCAGCCCGGCCCAATGGATGGGACGAAAGCCAGGATGGGTTTGTCGTAACCGTCGTGCCCCGCGTGGCGCTTGCGGTTGCCGGCGATGCCGCCGCCATAACGCGTGCCGTATGTCACCGCGGGGAAGCCGAAATTCGCTTGCTCAGTCACCAGATTGAGCTCATCACCGCCGCGCATGCCGTGATCGACGACCCAGATGGAGCCCCCTTTGTCCACGGTGATGCCCTGTGGATTGCGCAGGCCCTTCGCCACCTCCCGCGCCTCGCCAGTCACCACATCCACCTCCAGAACCCTGCCGTATGTGCTGGATGCACTCTGTGCCAGCGCTACAGAGAAATCCGGCGGCAGCACGCGATCGTCACGCTCATAGGAACCGGTGGTCCACAGCACCTTGCCATTGCCGGCCCGCGCCAGACGTCCGCCGGCCTCCAGGCCCAACATCATGTCGGGACTCTCTTCGTAGGGGAAAGGCACCAGGCAGGGAGTGGTTCGCGCAATCACCGTCCAGCCGGATGTGACGTGCCATCCAGAAGGGGCGGTTGCCGGCGGTACTTCGATGCGCGCCAGGTTGGTGGTAAAGCAGGATTCTGCCGGATGCCACTCGGTGTAGCTGGTCAGCAACCAGGCCTTGCCTGCCTCGCGCACGTGCAGCACGTCCATGAACCGCATCTGTGACGGATCGACCGTCGACTTGCCGAACTCGCCGGCGGCCAGCCTGGCCTGCAGGTCAGCTGCATTATTCGCCGGCGGCGGCAGATCCACATCGCTCACGCTGCTTCCATCAAGCCAGTGCAGTTTACCCTCGCGGTCGACAATCAACGGACCTGCACCATCGACATCCGTGATGCCGCCCGCACGTTCCGGGGTTGTGGGGGAAAGAAACACCGTGCTGACCTTCAGCGTCACCCGGTTCGTGACCAGAAATTTATCCGGCTCGCTCCGGCCAAACATCTTCACATACTGCACGGCGGCCCAGCGCTTGACGTTGTAGGGCAGGGTGTTCGGCGTATTCAACGATTTCGACAGCCAGAAACCCGCAGCGATTCCGCCAAGGAAGAGGATGCCCAGCAGGCACAGCAGCAGAACGCGCATCCAGATCTTTCTATTCATGGCCGTCACCCAATGCTGCAGCAAGCCGGTCGGTACGACGCCTGGCGTCGCGCGGGAGGTGTACCAATCGTATATCATTTGCCCGCTATTTGAGTGCGCCCGGACCGGGCGCCGGCGATCCGCCGTACGTTTCTGTGCGAGGTCTGGAAACTGAATCTGAACAACATCAAGGCGCTGGTCGTGGTGCTGGTGATCGCGGCGCTGGTCTTCCGCGCAGCGAAGCCGATATGTCTTCGCTTCATGGACGAAGCGGACTTCACGACACGGCGGGCGGCCTGGTTCATCCTCACAGTTGCGGTTTTCACCAGTCCCAGCTTCTGGATCTACGCAGCGGTTGCGGTGCCTGTGTGCATCTGGGCCGGCCGCCGTGATTCCAACCCCGTCGCCCTGTACCTGCTGCTGATATTCGCGGCGCCCGCGCTGAGTGCGCATATCCCCAAGCTCATTGATCTGGACCAGCAGCGCCTGCTTGCGCTAACCGTTCTTGTCCCCGCACTGCTGCGGCGAACGCCTTCCTCACCGTTGGCTGCGCCGCCCGGCAGCAGCAGCGGCGTCGCGGGCTTCCTGCTGTTCAGCTTCTGCACCATACAGGCATTGCTGTTCGCCTCTTACGAGAGCTGGACAAGCGTCCTGCGCAGGGAAGTCACGCTGCTGCTGACCATCCTGATTCCCTTTCTTGCCATCAGCAAGACGATCAGGAACTACCGCTCCATCCCGGACGCAATGGCTGCGTACCTGCTGAGTTGCGTGATCATGGCGCCGCTGGCGGTGTTCGAGACGATGCGCGGATGGCAGTTATACGCCTTGGTGGCGGACAACTGGGGCATGGGAGTGAATCCGTTCGGCTATCTGATGCGGGGCGGCCAGCTGCGCGCACTCGTGGCAACCGATCATTCGCTGACGCTGGGCATCGTTCTGGCAATTGGATTCGGCTTCAGTGTGTATCTGATGCGCACATGGAAGGCGGGACGGCCGGCCGTAATTACCTACGCGCTGCTGTGGGCCGGACTGTTCTCAAGCTATGCGCGATCGGGATGGATTTCCGCGGTACTGATATTGCTGGTCTATCTGTGGCTGCTGCCAGGGGGCACAGGCCGCGTCACCAAAGCAGGCATCCTGCTGCTGCTGGGTGGTGCGGTGGCTTCGCTGACGCCTTTCGGTCAGCGCATGATCAGCAGCCTCCCCTTCATCGGCAGGGGGGAGGACGGTAGTGTCGACTATCGCCAACAGCTCTTTGAAGAATCGATGAAATTCATTCCTCGGCATCCCTGGTTTGGTGACCTGCTCATCAGGCAGAAGATGACCGCACTCTATCAGGGGCAGGGGATCGTCGATCTGGTGAACGGCTACCTCAAAGTAGCGCTCCTGTACGGATTGGTGACATTGGGCGTGGTCGTACTGTTCATGCTCGTTGCGTTCGGCAAGACATTACGCGCGTCGATGCGTGCGCGTTTGCACGATGAGTCGGCAGCAGGCGTGGGCAGCATTCTCGCTGCAAGCATGCTGGGTACTTTCTTCTTTATCTGGACGACCGGCATACCGGATCAACTGTGGATGCTGACAGGGCTGGGGCTGGCATACGCACGGGTGATCAACAGCGGCGCGTATCGACCTTCCTGAACCCGGCTACTTGTACTCCATCAGCCTGCCCTGCCGGCGCAGCAGCCTTCCATACCAGAATTTGGCCACACCCAGCCCTTCGGGTAGCCGGCCCAGCACCAGCAGCATCGCCTGCTGAAATTCCTTCCCGCTGACTGCGCCGGAACGCAGCGCGAGCCGCGCCACCTGCAGCGGATAGAGCAGCAACAGAAGCAGAAACCAGCAGCTGAAGAACGCTGCAGTGAACAACGCAAAAAGCGGCAGAGACAGGCCCCATGCCACCGCCCGACGCGTCTCTGCAACCCAGTGTCGTTCCGGCGGCGAACCATGCAAGTACGCACCTTCGGCAAAGGCATGCCCGGTGCGCTGGGTGCGCTTCCACCACTGGCTCCAGCGCAGCAGCGCGGCATCATGCAGCGTCATCTCGTGATCCATGCGCCAGACCTTCCAGCCCGCCGCGCGCAGCCGCACACATAGCTCTGGTTCCTCGCCGGCGATCAGTGACTCCCTGAAACCGCTACAGCCTTCGAATGCAACGCGGCGGTACATGGCATCGCCGCCGCAGGCGCGCGCTTCGCCGATCGGCGTATTCCACTCGCGGTCGCACTGCGCGTTGAACCTCGAGGCATCGGGAAACCTTTCGCGCCGTCGTCCACACACCACGGCCGCTTCGGCGTGATGCCCCAGGAAGGATTCGGCCGCCTGCAGCCAGCCTTTGGCCAGTTCGCAGTCGCCATCGACAAACTGCACCAGTGATACATCGGGCCACCGGCTCACCAGGCGGGAGAATCCCTCGTTGCGCGCGCGGGCGGCGGTGAATGGCCTGGCCATGTCCAACTCGACCACGTCGACACCACGGGAGCGGGCCCATTGCACCGATCCGTCACTGGAACCGGAATCCACATAGACAACGCGATCGGGCCGGACCTCGATGGAAGCGAGGCTTGCCTTCAGCCGCGCGCCTTCGTTGCGACCGATGACCACGACCCCGCAGCGCAACTGCTCCTCAACGGGCACGAGGCCTGACTCTCGCCGGCACTCCCACTGCTATGCTGTCGTCCGGCACATCCCTGATGACCACGGCGTTGGCACCGATCAGCACGTTATTGCCGATGCGTACGCGGCCCAGCACCTTCGCGCCGGCGCCTATGTCGACGTTGTCGCCGATGTTGGGCGCGCAGGGCTCGTCGGTGCGTGCCAGCCCCACCACCACTCCGTTGCGGATGCGGCAGTTGTCACCGAAGGTGGCGAAACCGCTGATCACGATGCCCCCGAAGTGATCGATGACGAAATTGCGGCCGACCTGCGCCTCGCAGGGCAGCTCGATTCCGGTCAGGATCTGGATCCCCTTGTAGAGGATCCTGTACACCAGGGAAAAAGGCATGCGCAGCAACCGCGGGCGAATCCCGTAACGCCAGCGCCCATAGCGATACACGCACATGGCCCAGAAGCCCTGTGCGCCAAGGATTCTTCCGTGGGAAATGTAGTCCGCTCGAATGTTGTCGAACATGCGTGTGCGGATTCTAGCGGGTGGGACGGCTGGCGAGGCGGGTCAACAGGAACAGCCGCCACGAGAGCAGGGAGTGCGCAAACGGCCGGCCTGAGCCACGCGCCCTTCCCAGCAGCTTCTTGGCGGCAAGGATGACATCGCCGGCGGTACCGAGGATCAGGCCGCCCAGGACGCCCGCCAGGCCGTAATGCTTGCGGAAATACAGCAGCTCGCTCTCCACCTGCAGTGCAGGCAGCTGCCTTCCGGATGCGCTCAGGTTGCCATCGGACTTGGCGCTCTCGCCTCCAATGTGCACCACGTCGGTATCGGGGCAATACCTGACCGTCCAGCCTGCAGCCTTGGCGGCGCGGCATAGATCCACTTCCTCGTAGTAGAGAAAGAACCGCGGATCGAACAGCCCTACCTGATCGGTGACCGCCCTCCGGATCAACAGGAAGGCGCCGGGCACCCAGTCGCATTCAGCAGGTTTGCGATCGTTCCAGTGCGCGTCGTCCACCAGTCTTGCGCGTGGAAACAGCTTCGCCAGGCCGGTGCTGACCAGCAGCAGGTTCCAGGCTGTAGGGAAGTAGCGGCAGGAAGGCTGGACGACGCCGTCCCGGCCAACGAGCCGCACACCTACGATGCCGCATTCCGGGTGATGCGCCAGCACACCCAAGGCCGCGCGAAGGCTGTCCGGACGCAGGAAGGCATCGGTATTCAGCAGCAGGATATCTGCTGCCCGCACCAGCGGCAGAGCCTGGTTGTTGGCGCGGCCAAAGCCCACATTTGCCGCATTGGCCACCAGCTCGACCTGGGGCCAGTCCTGCCTGATGTACTCCGCGGAACCATCACGGGAGGCGTTGTCGATGACGATGACCTGCAAACTCATGCCGTCCGCAGCTGCGGCCAGCGTGGCCATCATTTCGGGCAACAGGTGCCGTGTGTTGTAGTTCACCACGACGACGCTCAGGTCCGGTTTTTCCGATCTCTGGAAAGCTTCGTAAGCCGGCATCAGCGTGCATCCTGCGGCAGGCCGCCAGCCGCCAGACCCCAACCGGCCAACGTGGCGGTGCTGACGCTGTCGCAATCGACCAGAGGCTCCGTGCCGGCAAAACGGAATAGCCGGGCGTAAACCCAGCCAACCCCGGTCGAATCCAGACGCCGCACATTTTGCAGCGCCACCCGGACAGCTCCGGATTTTTCCAGCTGCGCCACCGCGCCTGCATCAAGCCGCAGCTCCACTGCCACAGATACCTTGCCATCTGAAGATGCGTCCGTGCGCAATCGGGGTTCAGAAGACGGCAGGAAGCGTTCCACCAGCCGCGGCAATACCTCGCGGACCATTGCACTCAGCAGGAAACCCGCGTCGCGCGCATATCGTGTGACCAGCTTCGGCTCCACCAGAATGCGCCACAGCCACTCCAGGCCGGTGCGCTGCATGAATCGTGGCGCACGACGCATCCGGCCGGCTACAAAGTTCACCACTGCGCCCAGATGGCTGATGACGGGAACGGACAGGCGATGGCGGTTGGACTGGATCCATCGATGCCCTTTGGCCGCGCCCAGGGAGACTATGAGCAGATCAGCGCCACTGCGGTTGATGTCATCGATGATGTCCGTACCACTCATCTGATCAAGATCCACGAATCCGGGATAGCAGGAACCCACGCCAATCAACCCGCCTCCCTTTCGATTGAGGGCGGCCGACGCTGCCGCGGCCGCGCCCTCTTCACCGCCGAAGAAATACACCTTCAGGGGACGCGGTCCGGGTTCATGCATCAGCGATTCGATCAGATCGCTGCCGGCGACCCGTTCCACGAAGGGGATGCCCAGCAGGCGGCCCAGCCAGACGACGGGTTTTCCATCAGCCAGGCTGAGATCCGTCCGCAATACATCTTCACGAAAACGCGGGTCACGATGAGCCATCGCGAGAAAATTGACGTTGGGCGTGGCGAATACCAGCTGGCCCCGGCTCTCGACGGCAGCAAAAATCCTGCTTCTGGCGCCTTCAAGGCCGAGCGCGTCGAATGGAAGGCCCAGCAACCAGTGGACGGATGTCATGCCTCGGAAAACTTGTGTTGGAAGCGGAGCGGAAATGCCTGCGTGCCCGGCTCAGAGCCGGAATTTGAGTATGGCATACTGAATTCAGTCATGGCCGTGACCGCCGGACAAGTGGACGGATGATCTCATTCAGCAAATTGGGTAGCTACGGGCGGCTCGGAAACCAGCTTTTCCAGTATGCTTTTCTGCGCTCCACCGCAGAGCGGCTGGGAACACGCTTCTACTGCCCAACATGGGAGGGAGACACCCTCTTTGACCTGAACGACACCCACCTCCGCGCGGACCAGCCTGAAGGCATTGTCCGGACATTCGGCCCGCCGCATCAGGCTGGCTTTTTCCAGGGTGGCCTGGCGATCGAAGATGGCTCGGAAATCGAAGGCTTTTTCCAGTCGGAAAAATTCTTTCATTCCCGTGCAGCGGTAAAGCAGTGGTACAGCTTCAAGACCGAGCTGGCAGCACGCGCACTGCGACACCTGCCCCAAGTGCAATTCGAGAATGCGGTAAGCCTGTCTTTGCGCCTGGACGATGACTACGCCGCGACTCGCGAGTTCTTCCCTTTGTATCCACTCAGCTTCTATCGCCGCGCCCTGCAGATGGCGCGCCCTTATGGTCAGGTTGTTGTCTTTGCGGATCGCCCCGACAGGGCGCGTCGATTCCTGGCCAGCCTGGGCCGGGATTTGATCTTCCCGGAAAACATCCCGCCGCATGAACAGCTCTATCTCATGTCACGCTTCCGGGACAATGTCATCACGAATTCCACTTTTGCGTGGTGGGGTGCCTGGCTCAATGCCAATGCCGACTGCCAGGTATTTGCGCCTTCGCACTGGTGCCGACCCGGCCTGCCCAATGTCATCGACGACATACTTCCGGAAAGCTGGACCAAGGTGAGAGCAACCACTCCTGTAGTCGATCACTTCCTCACCTGGAAGCTGCTGCATCCGGTATCCACCGTGACACGACTCTGGGCGAAGGCGCGCGCGCGGATGGCCTGATCCCGCGCAGGGTCGATCAGTCGCGAACCTTCCTCCTGAGTGCACGTAACCCTCGCACCACGCCGCCCAACCCTCCAATCCGGTCAAACCATTGCGGAGTGATATCTGACGAAGAGGGCCGCTGCACAGCAATCTCCGGCCAGGCCATGAGCGTTGGCACCTGCTTGACGCGACGAAACCACGAATATGCTCCATCCACATCCATAGGCCCACCGTCGGGATGTCCGGCAGAGCGCCCGAGCATGGCGCGAAGATAGTCGTGAACCAGCGAGAGCCATGGCTCTCGCACACTGACGCAGTGCGTTGTCCAGATGAGGACATCCGCGGGGACCATGCGCCATCCGGAACCGGGCGGAGACTGCGCAGGCGGGGCGGCGCCGCCGAAGTGACCGCCGCCATAGAACATGCCCCAGTCATCGACCTGAAGCCTGTCCGCCAGCAACCGCTGCCGCTGAAGGAAGCCCGGGGAGAAATCAACGTCGTCTTCGAGAATCATCACGCTCCGGGCCCCTGACTCGCGTGCCCTCTCCAGGCAACCCAGGTGGCTCAGAAAACAGCCGTGCGCGCCGAGCGAACGAAACCCGCCTGGCTCGCCTACCTTGACGGCCGGGAATCTCTGGATGCGCGAGTCGAAGTCGTAGCCGATGCTCCTGAGCTGTGCAGCCATTTCACGCAGGCGATCGGGACGGGAGTCCAGATTGATCACGTACACCTGATCGAATTGCGTCAGCACATTCAGCTCCGCGCTTGCGGCAGGAAGATCGTCGGGATGATAGCAAGAGCGGACATCCCTTCAGTCGTGCAGGGCGTCCGGAACTCAGTGTCCGCTGTCGCCAAACAACCCCAGCAGCCGCGCGCTCTCCGTGCGGATATCGTGATTCTCCAGCACCCGCCGCCGCCCTGCTGCCGCCAGGGAGGCCAGCCGTTCCGGTGCTGCCTGCAGGCAATCCATCATCGCGCCGGCGAGTTCGTCCGGATCACCCGCCGGGATCAGCCAGCCGCCGCTTCCATGGTTGACCAGTTCCGGAATGCCTGCGACCGAGGTGGTAATGACTGGCCGGGACAAAGCCAGTGATTCCATCAGCACAACCGGCAAGCCTTCCGCGAAACTCGGCAACACCAGCGCACGCGCCGCCAGGATTTCCCGCTGCACCCGGGCGCTGTCCACCCAGCCAGTGATGGTCACGGATTCCTGCAATCCCAAAACCTGCACGCGCGCTTCGATCTCGCCGCGCAGCTCGCCATCTCCGGCCAGCACCAGCTGGCAGCGACAGTCTTGGTCCAGAACCTTGCGCAGTGCCTCCAGCAACAGCAACTGCCCCTTCTGCTCGCTGAGACGACCCACACAGACCAGAGTCGGCGATTCCTGCGGCACATTGGGCGGCACGTCGATGAACGAGGCGTCGAGCCCGCAGTGGATCACCTTGATCTTGTGCCAGTCTTCCAGGCGGGCCCAGCGGTACAGCTGGCTGCGCCCGTAGGAGCTGATGGCCACCACCAGCGCGGCGTGCCGTATTTTCTCGCCCAGCCGCAGTCCGGCCGGATGATCGAACTCCTCGGGACCATGCACGGTAAAGCTGTAGCGCACGCCACTGAGCAGCGACGCGAACAGGGCAACCTCGGCCGAATTGGTGCCGAAATGGGCGTGGATGTGTTCAACACCCGCCGCCCGCACCCAGCGCGCAGCCAGACAACCTTCGGCAAAACACACGAGATGATTCGCCAGCCGGCGGTCCGAGCCGCGCCGCATCACCAGCACCTGGCGCAGGCCGCGCAGGAAACGCAGCGGCTGGCGCAGCAGCTGGGCGGCCATGGCGATGATCAGTGGCAGCAGGCCGCGCTTCAGCACATACCGCGTGCGGCCCTGCTCGGCGAAATCCTCGGCATCGACAAGCTGCTGTTCCCAGCCCCGCAATGCGATGCGCAGCACCTGCGCGCCCTGGCGCTCCAGTTCCAGGATCTCACGGCGGATGAAGCTGTGGCTGACCTTGGGGTATTGATTGATCAGGTAGCAGAGTCTCAATGCCACTCCACGGCTTCGGGCTGCGTGCATCATACCCATGTCGGGGTGGGGTACCATTTGATTGTAATGACTCATGCAGGCATGGCACTGTCGGTGGCGCTGGCGATTTATGTCGCGCTGTTTTCCACCTACATGGGCGTGATTGTCCTGGGCGCGTGGCTGTCGCGGCTGGCGCATCGCGATGCCGGTGCTGCCACCAACCAGCCGTTGGTCAGCGTCCTCGTGCCGGCCCACAACGAGGAACGGGACATCGCCTCCACGGTGGGCCAGATCCTTCAGGCGCGCTACGCAACAGGAATGATTCGCGTGGTTGTCATCGCCGACAACTGCACCGACCGCACCGCCGACGTGGCGCGCCAGGCCGGCGCGCAGGTGGTGGAGCGGACGGACCTCGCCAACCGCGGGAAGGGACAGGCGCTGGGCTGGGCGCTGCGTGAGCACCGCCAACTCTTCGCGGATTCGCAGCTGCTGGCCATCATCGACGCCGACATGAACGTGGAGCCTGGCTTCTTCCAGGAGATGGCCCGGCTTTTCATGCGCGAGCAGATCCAGGTGGCGCAGGGGCGCTATGTCGTCAGCAACCCCGGCCGCAGCGTTCTCTCCTCGGTGGGTTTTGCCAGCTACTGCTACGTGAATCACGTCCGCCCTGCGGGGCGCTGCTTCTGGGGAGGCACCGCGGATCTGAAGGGCAGCGGCATGGTGTTCCGCACCAGCTTCCTGCTGCAGCGTGGCTGGACCGCGCATTCCATCGCCGAGGACATCCAGCTGGGCAAGGAACTGATGCTGGACGGTGTGCGCGTGAGCTTCGCGCAGCACGCCATCGTCCGCAGCGACATCCCCGCCACGCTGGCACAGGTGAACGTGCAGCAGGCGCGTTGGGAAGGCGGCAAGCATCATGTCATCGCCGCCCTGCTGCCAAGGACCCTGGCGGCGCTGCTGCGGCGCCCCTCGGTGCTGCTGCTCGACGGACTGCTGGACATGCTCGTGCCACCACTGTCAGTTGCCATATTGCTGAACCTGTGCGGGCTTGCACTGGGCTGGTGGGCTGCGCCGGCGACGATTCCGGTCTTTGGCTCCAGCCTCGCAGTCTTTGCGGTGGCGGTCATTTCCGGCCTGGTCCTGAACCGGGCGCCGGCCGGCGTGTACCTCAGGCTGGCGGCGGCGCCGCTGTTCCTGGTGTGGAAGCTGGGGCTGCTGGCGCGCCTGGCTATCCGGCCTTCCGAGACCAGCTGGAACCGGACTCCGAGGGACCCGCCTGCATAGCCCCGGAAGCCGCGCAGGCGGCCTCTGCGCTACTATTGAAGGAATGGATTCCGAGATCGCCGCCAGCGCCTGGACGGACGCACTTGAACTGACGCAACCCCATGCCACCCGCGGTTTTCTCGCACTGGGTGGGGATTCGCTACGCGCCATGCAACTGTGCGCGGTGCTGTCCGAGCAGCTTGGCGTCGAAGTGAATGTGCGCGACGTGCTCGAGTCGCGTTCAATGGCGGAGTTCTCCGAGCGTCTCGCGGCGCTTGCGCCTGCTTCTGCTTCTGCTTCTGCCCGCGCGGCCCGGCATCCGGCTCCACAGGAACAGGATGGCGAGGCGCTGTCGTTCTCGCAGGAACGCATGTTCGTGCTGCACGAGCTTGCCGCAGGCAGCGCCGCCTATCACGTTCCGATGGCCTGGCGGCTGCAGGGCAAACTCGACGTAGCCGCGCTGCGGCAGGCATTCGCGCTGACGGTGGCCAACCACCATGTGCTGGGCATTACCCTGGTGTCCGACTCAGGGCAGCTGGCTCCGCTCCACGGCAGGCCACGGCCGCCCGAACTTGAAGAAGTGCAGCTGATCGCAGGGCCGGATGAAGACCCGCTGCGGGCCCTGGATGACTTCATCAGCGAATACGCCAACAGCGCTTTCCAGCTGGAGAAGGGGCCGTTGCTGCGCGCGACGCTGGTCCACCTTGCACCGGATGACGCGGTGCTGGTCGTGGTGATGCACCACATCGTCGGTGACCAGTGGGCGCTGGATGTTTTCTTCCGCGGCCTGGCGGCCGCCTACACAGCGCTGCGGCAGGGCGAGGCCCATGACCCGGCATCGCCGACCTTGAGCTTTGCGCGCTATGCAGCGGCCCACCGCAGCTGGTTCCTGCGCGAACGCCAGGCTGTGGAACTGGCCTACTGGCGCGAACGCCTGCGGGGACTCGAACCTACCGTCCTGAACGAAGACTTCGTGCGCCCGCCGCAACAGAGCTTCCGCGGCGCGCGGCTGCGGCTGGATTTCAACCCCCGGGAAATCCTGGCGCTGCGGCAGTTCGGCGCGGCACGTGGCGCCACGCTGGCGATGGTGCTGCTCACCGCGCTGAAGATCCTGCTGATGCGGCATACCGGCCGCAGCAACATCGCGGTGGGAGTCCCGGTGGCGAACCGGCAGCATCCGGCCACGCACGATCTCATGGGCACCCTGGTCAACACGGTGGTGGTGCGCACTGAACTGTCACCGCAGGAGGATTTCACTGCGGCACTGGGGGAAGTGCGCGAGAGCCTGCTCGGTGCGCTGGATCACCAGGACCTGCCATTCGAGATGCTGGTGCGCGAGCTGCAGCTGGAACGCGATCCCGGGCGGCCGCCGCTTTTTTCGGTGATGTTCAACATGCTGAACACCCCGCTGGGGGAAGTGAGCCTGCCGGACCTGAAATGGTCCCGCCGCGACATCGACCGCCGCGCCTCGCAGTTCGATCTCACCGTGACGGTGGACGCCGAATACGCCCGATCCATCAACTTCGAATATTCGACGGTGCTGTTTTCCGCGGACACCATCGGCCGACTGGCCGATCATTTCATGGCATTGCTGCGCGCCGCGCTGCAGGAGCCCGAGCGCGCCATCGGCACCATATCGCTGATCTCCGAAGCGGAACGCAGCCAGCTGAAGGAATGGGCCCAGGGGCCTCGGCGCGCGCGCGCCACTGTCACCATCGATGCCATGATCGATGCGCAGATTGCGCGCAGCGGCAACTCCCCGGCGGTTTGCTTCGGCGAGCAGACGCTCAGCTACAGCCAGCTTGGCGCGGAATCCACCGCGGTGACCGATGCGCTCATCCGGATGGGAATCGGTCCGGGTGACCTGGTGGGCCTGCACCTGCAGCGCACGCCGCGCGTGATCACCACGCTGCTGGGAGTGCTCAGATCAGGCGCCGCCTACGTGCCGCTCGATCCGGCATTTCCAGCCGAGCGCCTGGCTTTCATGGCCCACGATGCGAAGCTGCGCCTGCTGCTGACGGACGCACCGCCGGACATCACCCTGCAATGGCCCGAAGATTGCCAGTGCCTGCGCCTGGATGAACTGCGCACGGTTGCAGCAGAAGGCTCGCCGGCAGTGCGCGGCACCCCGCGGCTGGCCGATCCGGCCTACGTGCTCTATACGTCTGGTTCCACCGGCCGCCCAAAGGGGGTCGTGGTGCCGCATACGGCAGTCACCAATTTCCTGCAGAGCATGCGCGAGGAACCCGGCATCGATGCCGCGGATCGCCTGCTCGCCATCACCACGCCGAGCTTCGATATTGCCGTGCTGGAACTGCTGCTGCCGTTGACGGTGGGCGCACGCATCGTGCTGGCCAGCCGTGCGGAGCAGACGGATGGCGAGCTGTTGCAGGCGTTGCTGCTGCGGCATGACGCCACCATCATGCAGGCCACGCCTTCTACATGGCGGCTGCTGATCGATTCCGGCTGGAACGGCAGCGGCAGACTGCGCGCACTGGTGGGCGGGGAGCCCCTTTCGCGCGAGCTGGCCGGCCAGCTGCTGGCCCGCTGCACCGAAGTGTGGAACATGTATGGGCCGACCGAGACCACCGTGTGGTCTTCCTGCGGACGTGTCGAACCACAGGGGCGCGATCGCATCTCGCTCGGCCGCCCCATCGCCAACACCGTCATCCTGGTGCTGGATGCGAATCGCGAGATCTGTCCCGTAGGTGTCGCGGGAGAGATCTGCATAGGCGGCGATGGCGTGGCGCTGGGCTACCTGAATCGTCCGGCGCTGACGGCCGAGCGCTTCATTGCCAATCCTCATTCCACCGACCGGCGCGCGGGGCGCCTGTATCTCACGGGCGATCGTGGCCGCTGGCGCCAGGATGGGCAGCTGGAGCATCTGGGGCGGCTGGACTCACAAGTGAAGCTGCGCGGCTACCGCATCGAACTCGGGGAGATCGAGTCGCGCCTGCTGGCGCATCCGCAGATCCAGAGCGCGGTGGTGCTGGCTTCCAGCCGCGGCGCATCGGAGCCCACGCTGCAGTCATGGATCGTGCCGCGCGGACAGCCACCGGATGCCCGCGAACTGCGCGAATTCGTGCGCCAGTGGCTGCCGGAGTTCATGGTGCCGCAGCATTTCATTCCGGTTCAGGCGCTGCCGCTGCTGCCCAATGGCAAGCTCGACCGGCAGGCCCTGCCCCTGCCGCAGGGTGGCACGATGGGCCGTGAACCACCGGTTCCGCCGCGCACGCCGATGCAGCGCACGCTGTGGGTGATCTGGCGCGAGATGCTGGGGCACAGCGCCTTCGGCATCCACGACAACCTGTTCGAGGTGGGCGGCCATTCGCTGCTGGCCGTGCGCATGACCAGCCGTATCCGCGACCAGCTGCAGCGCAGCTGCAACCTGGCGCTGCTGTTCCGCAATCCCACCATCGCGAGGCTCGAAGCGGCGCTGTCCCAGACAGAACCGCTGCCGGGATCGACGCTGGTTCCGCTGCAGACCGTCGGAGACGGCCCGGAGGTGTTCTGCCTCTGCGGCATCATGATCTACCGCGAGCTGGCCGAAGCGCTGGCGCCGGAGTTCCCTGTCTGCGCCGTGTTCGTGCCCAAGGAAATGGGCTTCCTGGCGAAGGATGCGCCGCGCGATGCACCCGGCCCGGACGTGCGTGACCTGGCCCGCGAGTACCTGGATGCCATCCGCTCCCGGCAACCACGCGGCCCTTACCGGCTGCTGGGCTTCTCCTTCGGTGGGTTGCTTGCCTACGAGGTGGCGCAGCAGCTGACGGCACAGGGAGAAAGCGTGAGTTTCCTTGCCGTCCTGGACTGCGACGTGCCGGGCATCGAGACCACCTGGTGGCTGCGCCGCCTGTGGCGCCTGTGGCGCGATTCCCGGTGGATGCTGGGCAAGAAGCTCTGGCATGCCGGCGATCCACTGGCAGCCATGCGTGATGCGCGCTACCTGGATGCCATCCGTCACTACCAGGCCAGGCCCTGGAACGGTGAGGCCTGGTGCGTTTTCTCGGCGGACACTCCGCCTTCTGCCCCGGGCAAGGGCTGGGAACAGCTGATTTCGGGCCTCCATACCCAGCGCATCAACGACGGCCATCTGGACATCCTCAAGAACAACAGCGTCAGGAAGGTCGCGGCATTTCTGCGCACCGGACTGGGTCAAAACCGCTAGAGTACGCGGCACTCATGAGCCAGCCCGTCCTGCTGCGCGCCAGCCTCACCGTAGCGTTGATACGACTCGCGCAGGTAGTGCTGCCACCCCTGCTGATCGCATTCATCCTCTATATCGTGGTGGTGACGAAGGGTGTTGCCTTCGACCGGCTGTTCCTGACCATGGCCGGGCTGGCGACAATCCTCAGCGCCATGCTGCTGAAACCGCGCGACTCGGAGCTGCCGGTGCTGCGCATCGATGCCGGCGCACTGGCGGTGGACATGCTGCTGCGATGGCTGGTCACGCTGGCGCTGCTGTACTTTGTAGGACGGCTCGCGGGCCTGGCCAATCACTTCTCCCGCGACATCGTGCTGTCCTGGGCGGTAGTGGCGCCGCTGTGGGCCTTCGGGGCCATTCTTGCCTTGCAGCTGCTGATGCGGCGCGTCGTCACCTCGCGCGCCAATGAGCGTTCGGCGGTGATCATCGGCATGAACCTGGCCGGCCGGCAGCTGGCGGATCGGCTGATGCTGCACCCGGAACTGTGCACGCGCGTGGAGGGCTTCTTCGACGACCGCGGGCCGGAGCGGCTCGATGCAAACGGCGGGCATCAGCTGATGGGCCGGCTTTCCGACCTCGTCGCGTATGTGAAGACCCACCGCATCGATGTCATTTTCATCGCGCTTCCCATCCGCCACGTGGAGCGGGTCATGGCGCTGCTCGAAGAGCTGCATGACTCCACTGCCTCCATCTACTACGTGCCCGATGTGTTCGTGTTCGACCTGATCCAGTCGCGCACCGCGGACATCATGGGCGTGCCGGTCATCTCCATGCGCGAAACGCCGCTGTATGGGTATCGGGGCGTGATGAAGCGCGTTACGGATCTGGGCTTCACGGTGCTGATACTGGCGCTGGCGCTGCTGCCCATGCTGGTCATTGCCGTCCTGGTGAAACTCACCTCCCGCGGCCCGGCCATCTTCAAGCAGCGGCGTTACGGGCTGGGCGGGGAGGAGATCGTCGTCTACAAGTTCCGCACCATGCGGGTGACGGAAGACGGCGCTGAGATAACCCAGGCACGCCGGGGCGACTCGCGCATCACCTCACTGGGCCGGTTCCTGCGCCGCTTTTCACTGGATGAGCTGCCGCAGCTCTTCAATGTGCTGCAGGGCCGGATGAGCCTGGTGGGGCCGAGGCCGCATGCGGTCGCCCACAATGAGCAGTACCGCCATCTCATCAAGGGTTACATGATCCGCCACAAGGTGCTGCCCGGAATCACCGGGCTGGCGCAGGTGAATGGCCTCAGGGGCGAAACCACCGACCTTGCGATGATGCAGGAGCGCGTCAATTACGACCTGGAGTACCTGCGCCGCTGGTCACCCAGCCTGGACGTGCAGATCATCGTCAAGACGGCGCTGCAGACCGTGTTCGATCACAACGCCTATTGATGAAGCGTTGGCCCTGAGTACGAGCCCGCATGACGCTTGCCGTAGTTCAGCGACAGACCGCCGTTGAACTCGGAAAAGCTGCCGCTGTGCTGACGATCCCTGCCCTCGATCCATGCCGACAGCCACAGCGTGCGCCCGAAGGCGTAATCGAGGTTGGCGCCGTAATAGCTCTCGTTCGCGGTGAAGTTGGAGGTCGAGTCTGATACGTCCTCGTCCGACCACACGGCGTACAGAGCTCCGGTAAGGCTGGGCGTCATGCGGCGGGTCAGCCGGCCACGCAATTCATTGTAATGCCGGGTACTCGCGCCGGTCTCGCCGGTATCTTCCTTGCGTTTCGACCAGGCCAGTTCCCAGGCTGTGCGCGCCCGCTCGTAATGCAGGCCCAGGTCCACGCGGGTGGTAATGCGCGCCCCGCCCGTGAGGATGGAATTGTCCTGCAGTCCGCCGGCGCTGTAGGGCTGCATCCCGTAACCGTAGCCATCGGTGATGGAGAATTCCCGCACTGCCTGGAGTGTCAACTGCAGCGTGGGGGTGAGCCTCCGGGAGAAGCTGGCGCGAAGCAGCGGGTTATCATCCTGTGCATCACCGGACTTGAGCCAGGCATAGCCCAGATCCATCCCCAGCGAAGTGCGCTGGCCGCGGTAGTCGACGCGCAGGAAGGCTTCCTGCCGGTCGAAATCCGTCGCACCCAGCTGAGGGTCCGTGGGATACGAGGTGTGGTCGTAGGAGAAACCCGGGCCTATCGACAGTGTCGGACTGGATTGCCGGGTGATTTCCAGCCGCCCGCCCACGGTGTGGTTGTCGGTGTTGCGGTCGCCGTAGTTGATGGCGGCATAGTACGCACTCAACATGCCTTGCATCTTCTGCGACAACCTTGCGTGCAGTGTCGGGCCGGTCCAGAACCGCTCGATCCCTTCGAGGTTGTTGGCCGTTACGGCGGCGGTCAGGTCATCGCGGATCTGGTCGTATTCGAAGCCGGCATTCCAGCTGAAGGTATCCGGCACGAAATCGTAGGTGCCCTGGGCCGTCATCCGGCCCTGCAGGTTCTGGTCGACGTCCACGTTGAGGTACTCGTAATAGGCGAGATCCGCGGACAGGTCGTAGCGCAGCCGCCCCTCCGTCCTGGCATTCACCGCCTGCACGCCGAGAAACACCGTACCGGAACTTATCTCGTTACCGCTGGAGTTGCGCAGCGCGTTATCCGAATACGTGGCTCCGAGCCTGACCGATTGGCCGAATTCCGCCGCACCGGCAGAAAGCGCCACGGCTGCCGCTCCAGCCCCGAGTACCAGCCGTCCGATCATTTCGCTTCCTCCGAATAGCGCGCCCTTTCATAGGTGAATCCGGAGTCGTAACCCAGGTAACTTGAAAGCCTGGTGCGGGTTACCCCGTTGAGAATCAGCTTTACGTTGGAAAGATCACCAATGAGGTTCAGCGCCTCCCGCGCCGCGGCCTGGGAGGTCCTTTCGGCGCGCACCACCATCAGGATCTGCGAAGCAACGGGCAGCAGCGCCGGGGCTTCGGTGGTCAGCAGCATGGGCAGGGAATCGATCAATATGATCCGGTTCGGCACACGCAGCAGCTGATCCACCACGGCACGCATCCGGCTGCTGGAAAAATACTCGGTGGTGAAGTCGCTGGCGCCCCCTGCCGGCAGCACAGACAGTCCCGGGACATCGGTTTGCCACACCAGAGATTCCGCATCACGTGCGGGGTCTGCCAGCGCGTCCATCAGTCCCGGCTGGCCATTGAGCTTCAGTGTACGGGTCATGAAAGGCTTGACCGCGTCGGCATCGATCAGCAGCAGCGAATGCTCATGTTCCAGCGCGAGGGAAGCGGCGAGATTGGCGGTGGTGAAGCTCTTGCCTTCTCCAGCCATGCAACTGGTGACCAGCACGACGCGTTCATCGGGCTTCGCCCTGATCCCGGCCATGACCTGCCGCTTGATGTGCCGCAGTTCCGAGGAGCGCTGGTGTTGTGATCCGCCTGGAGGCATCAGTCCGAGCTGTTCGCGCATTTCCGCGGTGATGACCAGCTGCGGGCCGGGCGCGGCGTCCGCCCTGGGCATCGGGGCGGGACGCTGTAGATGCGCCCCCGTTGCGGCCGGGGGATTGCGCATCTTGCCGAGGGCACGTTCTATCAGGCTCACGGGTATGTCTTCCTCATGGCATTACAGCTTGGATCAGTCTCGCACCGGCATTTCCCATCACCATCAGCAGCATGGTGAGGGCCAGCAGCAGGGCGGAGGCGAGCACGACGTGCCGCACCTGATGGCGCTGGGCGAGGCGTCGCGAATCCGAGCCCAGATCGGAAATGACGCCCAGCACTGGCCGGCCCAGCTGCCGCTGCAGGGTGCCGACGTCGTCATAGGTAGGCGCGAGCACATGAGGCAGCACCGCCACGCCGATGCCGGCAAATATGGCCACCAGCAGCGTCACGATGAACAGCTTCTGCCGCTTGGGCCAGACGGGATCGTACGCAGCACGCGGTGGCTCGATCCCCTCGAAACGGATGACCCCGGTGCGTGCCGCGTCGTCGCTGACCATCGCCTGTTCACGACGTGCCACGAGCTGCTGGTACTGCTCCTTGGTGACATCGTAGTCGCGCGTCAGGCGCGTGAATTCCTGCTCGATCTCTGGTGCCTTGTCCACGAATTTGCGCAGCGCGTCGATCTCCTGCCGGTGTTGTGCCGCGGCGCCCTGGAAGGCGGCAATCTCCACCTGCACGCTGTTCAGCTGGGCCTGGATCTGCTGGTACACAGGATTGACCGTGAGCGGGCGGACATCCGTGGATGCATCTCCCTTGCGCAGGTCGGCCAGTTGCCGCGCCTCCTGTGCCTTGAGGTCGGCGATGGATGTGCGCAGCGCGATGACCTCCGGATGCTTGTCGGTATAACGCACCAGCAGCTCGGAAAGCTGCTTCTCTTTTTCCTGCCGCTCCAAAGTTACTTCAAGTGCCGCACCCAGATTGCCGCCAGTGCCGGAGGCTACTGAGCCGAGCACGCTTTCCCTCGCCTTGGCCAGTTGGCGCTGCAATTCCGTGCGCCGACTGATGGCCACCGACAGGCTGGTCTCGGCTTCCTGCAACCCGCGCATCTCGCCACCCAGGCGCGAGAAATAATCGCCGCGATCACCGCCGGGAATCATGCCGACATTGCGCTTCTTGAAATCGGCCAGCTTGGCCTCGGAATCCTGCAGGCGCTTTTCCAGTTCGCCGATCTGCCGCGTGAGGAAAGTCTGCGCCTCGCTGGCACCGCTGCGATTACCGCTGAGCGTGGCTTCCTGGAAGTTGTCCAGCAGCGTGCGCACCACCTCGATGCTCTTGTTGCGGTCCGGATGCTGGTACGAGATGGTGTAGATGGAATCCTGCGGCTGGTTCGGCCTGTTGCCCGCGATGGGACTGGCAACACTGACGTGGATGTCCTTCTGCAACTTGGTGACCAGCGCATCCATTTCCGCAGGAGTCCTGACGCGTGCGTCCAGATTCGTCTGGCGTGCCACTGCCTGCATCTGGGGCCGCGACAGCAGCGCTTCCCGCACCAGCACCAGTTGCGACTGGTAGTCCTCTTCGACGGCGATTCCCTGCAGAATCGGCTGCAGGGCAGTGCGCGCATCGACGAACACGCGGGCCGAGGCTTCGTAGTGATCCGGCAGCAGCAACACGATGATCCAGCCGACGATCGCGATCCCCCAGGCCGTGATCATGGCCCACCAGCGCCGCCTCCATGCCGCGCGGGCATGGGAGTAAATCAGGGCAAGTAGTTCTTTCAAGCGGATGATTCCTGGAAATTCTAGAAAAGTGACTGGGGGACGATCAGCACGTCACCTGGCTTCAGCTCGATGTTCTGATCGAGAGCGCCCTTGTTGAGCAGGTCTCCCAGCCGGACGCGGGTTTCGACGGTCTTGCCGTCCACTGAGCGCACAATCCGCGCCTTGTTGGCCGAGGCGAACTCGGTCAGGCCACCGGAGGCGAGCACTATGTCCAGCACTCGCAGGCCGTTGCGGTATGGCAGCGCCTGCGGCTGCCGGACCTGCCCTACGATCTTGACCTGAGAGAACGTGCTCACCGCTCCGCCGATAATCACATTGACCTGCGGCGTCCTCACATACTCGGCAAGAACGGTTTCCATGTCTCGCGCGAGCTGGGACGGCGTCTTCCCTACTGCCACCATGTTCTCGACCAGCGGGGAGGAAATCTTGCCATCCGGCCGTACCGGCACCGTCACGCTAAGGTCGGGATTGCGCCAGACAAATATCTGCAGCGAGTCCCCCGGCCCGATGATGTAGTCGTCGGGGACGGTCTGCGCTGGCGGGCCGGCTACAGGAGGGGCGGCCTGCGCCGCAGGTGGCGCCGGGGCCGGAGCATCTGCGGCGAACATGCGCCCCGCAAAGCCCAGCGCCAGCAGCGAGCAGCCGATCAGGCCGCGTTTCAGCGAGTGTTTCATGTTCCCAGTTTCTCCAGCAGCTGGCGCGCCTCGGCCCGACCTTCGAACTCCGTGCTGTCTGCCAGCGACTGCTTCAGCGCGTCGCGGGCAGCATCCGCCTTGCCGGCGCGGTAGAGCGCCAGCCCATGGTGATAATGCATGGCGCGATTTGCCGGGGAGGCGGCCACGGCAGCCGCCAGTACGGTGGCTGCTGCGTCGAACTTGCCCCGCGCGATATAGACCATACCCAAGGTATCCGCCACGGCCGCACTTTGTGGAGCAATCACATAGGCCTTCTGTGCCAGCTGCTCGGCTCGCGCCGGATCGGAATTGCGCAGCACCCAGGCCAGGTTGTTGAGTGTCAGTGCATCATTGGGTGATCGCGACAGCACCGCCTCCATCTGTGTGCGCGCTGCTGCTTCATCGCCGGCCTGCATGTAATGGAGGCCCAGAATGCGCCTGGTCACGATATCGTCCGGCTGACGCCCCAGCCACTGCACCAGCGGGGCTTCGGGCCGCGCTGCCTTGGCGCGTATGCCCGCCTGATACTCCTTCACCGCGGCCTCGGCGCTCGGCTGCAGCTGGGCCGAACGGGCATACGCCGAGCGCGCCGCGGCCATGTCGCCCGCCTGCATCTCCATATCGCCTTTCATCATCCATGCCACGGAGCTGTTCGGCTGGGCTTCGATCAGAGCCTGCGCAACGCGACGCGCAGTGACGAAGTCCTTCTTTTCGATGCTGAGTTGCAGGGCTCCCTGCGCGGCTGGGAGTACGCCGGGCCGCAGCTCTGCACTCTTGAGGAAGGATTCGCGGGCGGCATCGCGATCACCCAGTGCGAGCTGGGCCCGAGCCAGGTTGAACCAGTAGAGTCCATTGCTGGCTGACTGATCGATCGCCTGGCGGAAGCGGGTGCGGGCGGCCTCGAAGTGATTGCTGCTTGCCAGTATCATTCCGGCCGCATTGGCGGCGCCGCCGTCCTTGCTGTCGGCAACCAGGGCATCGAAAGCCTTGTTCGCCGCATCGATCTTGCCGGCGCGCACTTCGAGCGCACCGAGCGCGAGCCTGGGCTCAGGGGCTTTCGGCGAATTACGGGCCGCGTCATCCAGAGCCTTGCGCGCTCCGTCCATGTCGCCCTTGGCTTCCAGTACGCGGCCTAGTGCCACGCCGGCTGTCAGATTCGAAGGATTGGCGCCGAGCAGTCCGCGCAGCAGTTTCTCTGCTTCGTCGAATTTCTTGGCTTCGAACGCCAGGTTTACCCGCCGCAGCTGCACGTCGGCATCGGCCGGATCCAGCGTCGCGGCACGATCAAGCAGACGGCTCACCATGGAGACGCGTCCCTGCCTCTGGGCCACATCTGCAACCGTCAGGAGAGTGGGGATATCCACCTTGCCCGAGGGATCTATCAGCTGATCCACCAGCCGGTTGCCTTCCAGCTCATTGCCCATGGTCAGCAACGCAGCCATCCGCGGCGCCGCAACTTCAGGCGACCAGTTGCCCGAGGGCACCGGCCCCAGCGTGACCAGTGCCTGCGCCGGGTCACCGTTGGCGATCTGCGCCATGGCCAGTTCGGCCCGCAGCTTTCGATTCGAAGGATCCTGTTGCAGACGGGTTGTCAGGGTGCCGATGGCCTCCCTGGCCTGGCTCTGGGCCATGCGCGCCGATTTGAGCAGGTCATCGTTGTCGTTCTGCTCCAGGCCCGCCTGGCCAAGCAGTTCCACGACACGGTCCGGGCGCCCCTGCCGCATCAGCAGGGTGGCCAGCATGCGCCGGGCCGGCGAAGTCGCCGGCTCGTCGGCCACGCGGCGCTCAAGCAGCTCGGCAGCGCGCGTGAAGTTTCCGGACCGCGTCAGTGCATCGGCCAGCATGTACTGCAGGCGCGCATTGTCGGGGGCGGAGGCAAGCGCCTTCTCCAGCCTGCTGGCAGCTTCATTGGCCTTTCCATCCTGCAGATCCAGCCGCGCTGCCAGTATCTCCGTGCCCATCAGACCGGGCCATGCCTTGTTCAGATGCTCCACCTGGGCGCGGGCGCCGGGAATGTCACCGGCCGCCATCAATGCCTCGCCAAGCTGCAATTCCGTAGTGATGCGCTGCACCCTGGGCCACTGCGGGGGCGCCGCCGCCAGCGCTGCCTTCAGGTCTTTCACACCTTCCGGCGGCTTGCCCTGCCGCAGGTACACTTCTCCGCGCACCCGCAGGACGTCCGCCCTCGGATGACTGGCAACGGCGAGAAAGCGGTTGGCTTCAGCGAGGGCCGCCGCGGAATTGCCGCCTGCTGTCAGGCCTTCAACGATTTCGACGGCCAGGGATTCTTCATCCGGTCGGGACTGCTGCGCCGCACGCAGCAGGGCGAGCCCCTCGGCGCCAGCTCCCCGGGCCCGCAGCAGCCGGGCGCGCAGGATGGTCTTGTCAGGTTCGGCTATGCCATCACCTTCTGCCTGCAGCAATTTCTCTGCTTCGTCGACCCTGCCTGAGTCCAGGGCAACGCGAACCTTGAGGGCAACCGTATCGGGTTGGGTCGCTTCGGCTGCCGGCACTGCTTCGAGTTCATCGCGCGCGGCGCGCAGATCCCCTTCGTCCATTGCCATCCGCGCCAGCAGCTGCCGCGCTCCCGGGACAGAGGGCGCCTTGGCCAGCGCATTCTTCAACAGGATGCGGGCCTCGCCCGCCTTGCCCTGGGCAATCAGTTCCTGCGCATCTGCCACTGCAGTCGCCGGATCTACGGAGCGTCCGCAGGCCGCAAGCAACAGCACGGCCACCATGGCAGCTGCAATCTTCCTTGTGATCAAACGGCACCTCCTGCCACTTCCAAACCGGATGATCCTTTCTTGTCTGTCGCCAGTTCGTGACGGGCGAGCAGATCGTAAAGTGTAGGTCTTGAGACGCCCAGCAGCTCAGCTGCGCGCGAGATATTACCCGCCGCCGCCGCAATGGCGCGGCCCAGTGCCTCGCGTTCGGCGCGATTGCGCACTTCCTTCAGGTTGAGCGGCAGGCCGGGGCCGCTGCCGCCGGCCAGGTTCAGATCGAGGGCCGAGACCATGGGGTCATCACCCAGCAGGCAGGCAACCTTGACCTTGTTTTCCAGCTCGCGGACGTTGCCCGGCCAGTTATAGGAAGTGAGCATCTGCAGTGCATCGTCCGTGAAGCCGCGGCGCACGCCGCCGCGCTCGCGGGAATACCGGGCCAGCACGGCCTGCGCAATCGCCAGCACATCGCCTGGCCGGTCGCGCAGCGGCGGCACATTCACGGTGACCTCGCCCAGCCGGTAGTACAGGTCCTGGCGGAAGCGCTGCTCGCGGATCTGCGTTTCGATGTTCTGGTTGGTGGCCGAGACGATGCGGACGTCGACCGGAATCTCGTGGCGGCCGCCGACGCGCTCGATGACCTTGTTCTGCAGGAAACGCAGCAGCTTGGCCTGCAGCGGCAGCGGCATGTCGCCCACTTCGTCCAGGAACAGCGTGCCGCCGTCCGCGTACTCGACCTTGCCGGGCGTGGTCTTGGCGGCGCCCGTGAAGGCGCCCTTTTCGTAGCCGAAGAGCTCGGCTTCCAGCAGGTTCTCCGGAATCGCCGCGCAGTTGATGGCGATGAAGCGCTTGTCCGCGCGGCCACTGAGATTGTGGATGGCGCGCGACAGCAGTTCCTTGCCGGTGCCGCTCTCTCCGAGGATGAGCACGGCGACATTCGCTGGCGCCACTTTTTCGATCACGCGGCAGACGTTCTGCATGCCGCGATCCACGGCAATGATGCCTTCGAAATTCTGCGGCGCGCTGCGGCGGCGCAGCTGCTCGACTTCCTGCTCCAGGCGCGCGATGTGGAAGGCCCGGCCGACCAGCAGCCGCAGCACTTCGGCATCCACGGGCTTTTCGTAGAAATCGTAGGCGCCTGCGCCGACGGCCTTGATGGCGTTGCCACGATCGTGGTTGCCGGTGACGACAATAACCTTGGTGGCCGGCGCCAGTTCGAGGATTTCCGACAGCGTGGCGAAACCTTCCGCCGTGCCTTCGGCATCAGGCGGCAGCCCCAGATCCTGCAGCACCACCTGCGGCTCATGCAGGCGCAGCGCTGCGATGGCCTGCTGCCGGTTCTCCGCAAAGAACAGCTCGAAGCCCTCGAAACTCCATTTGAGCTGGGAACGCAGGGCCGCATCGTCTTCCACGATCAGCAGCCGCCGGGTCCAGTTTTCGTTCGCTGTCATCGTGCTCCTCAACCGACCTTGCGCTCTGCCTGTGCCACAGCGAGCTCCGCGAAGACCATCCGCAGCCGCGTGCCCTTTCCGGGCGCGGACTGTACTTCCACGTCGCCACCCAGGGAACGCAGGTATTCACGTATCTGGAAGGCGCCGATGCCCATGCCCCGCGCCCCCTTGGTGGTATCGAACGGACGGAACAGGCGCTCGCGCACGAACTGCGCATCCATGCCGGCGCCTGAATCCGCCACTGTCAGCGTCGGGCGGCCGGCACGGTCGCCGATTTCCACCTTCACCGATCCATCGGCAGCAGTGGCATCCTGCGCGTTGCGGATGGCGTGCTCGATGATGGACGCCAGGTGTTCAGGGTCTGCGCCAACGGTCTGCGGCGATTCCACGACCACCTGTGGCACCGGCACACCAGCGCTGCATTTCATCGCCGCGCGCTCGGCGCAACTGCCCAGGTCGACCCTCTGCAGGGAACCTGCATCCTGGCCGCCGGCGAGCTGCGTGATCAGCTTCGACATGCGCTGCGCGGAGGAGGCCACCGTGCGGAAGGCATCTTCCACGAACTCCGGATTGCGCCCGTGGCGCTCGGCGTTCTGCGAGGTCAGCCGCAGCTGCGCCGCGATGTTCTTCAGGTCGTGCATCACGAAGGCCGTCATGCGGTGGTAGGTCTCGAACTGGTGCGCCTCGGCCAGCTGGCTGTCGGCATCCAGCTGCGCCAGGTGCGCGGCCACATGGCGGCCGGCGATCTTCAGCAGGTCGCGGTCCTCGAAGTCGAGGCTTTCCTTGCCCGGCGCGCGGTCGAGCACGATCCATCCGTACAGCACATCGACATGCAGCAGCGGCACGATCAGCGCATCGGGCGGCGCGTCCAGCGCGGCGGGATCTACCTGCAGGTCGCCATACATGCCGGGTTGGCGCGCGAGTTCAGCCAGATCGATCAGCCAGCCGGTGCGTTCCAGGTAGGCCGGGAGCGGGGATTCCGGTGCGATCGAATTGCCACCGGTTGTACCGGCAGGCGCCGGCCAGTGCGCCGCGCAGTGAAACCCGCCGCTCTCGCGTTGTTCGCGGCACCACAGGCTGCCTTTCCGGCTGCCGACAATCTGCGCCAGCGCGCGGATCGCCCGCTGGGGCACGCCGGCGGATTCATCCTCCTGCGCCATGGTGCGCGTGAAGCGGATCCACTCGGCGCGATAGTCGTAGCGCTGCGGATAGAAATGCGTGCTGATCAGCACCTTCAGGCGCCGCAATATCCCGCCGGAGAACAGCGACAGCGACAGGCCGGCGCCAGCCAGCAGCATGAAGGCCAGCTGCGCCAGGGCATGCCAGCCACCGGCGTACTGCAGCATGATCCAGCCGACCAGACCCATGAGCGTGAGATAGGCGCCCACCAGCATGAAGGTGCTGGCGTAGAACACCACATGCCGCGAGACGGAGACGCCCAGCGTCCAGCGCGGCATCAGCTTCGCGCCGCGGATCATCGCCAGGGCGCAAAGCGCGTAGATGAACCCCTTCACGAATCCTGGCGTGGCCGAACGGCCGCCGAGCAACAGTGCGCCGGCAAAGGAGGCCAGCTCCGTGAGCAGCACACCGCCCATGCCCAGGCCCAGCCAGCGCATTGCCGGTCTGGCCTCCAGCGGCGCGTTGCGGTTGAGCTGCTCCACTGCCAGCAGTCCGAGCACGCACATCCCGAGGCCGGGCAGCGACACCATGGCAAGAGTCGGCGGCGGGACCGTGCCCGTGCGGGCGGCCAGCAGCATCCAGCCCAGCGTCAGCGCTACGATCACGGCCCCGGAATACTTCAGTGCCAGCCGGAAGCGCGTCTGCAGGCCCTGCCAGCGGGCATGCGGCTCCAGCTGCCAGATCCACACGCTTACCAGTGACAGGGACAGCAGGTGGCCCAGTGCCGGAGTGGGTGCAGAGCTGTGTGTCGCCAGCCCGGCCATCAGCGACCATCCCACCGTGAACAGCGCGGCGATGCGCAGGGGAATGCGCGGCACGGTGGAGGCGACCGCGTCTGGACGCAAGGCAATCGCCAGCGCCGCGAAGGCCAGCGCGCAGAGGCCGAATCCCAAGTCTGTAAAGTTAAGGGACATGACGTGTCGGAATCTTATACAACTCCCTGTCGCCGGGCCTTACAACACCCGGAAATGAGACTTGTGTCAATCAGACGCCGCCTTAAGTCAGAGCTCAGTCTCCGCGACCCGCGTAATTGGCCTCCACCCAGTTGCGGTAGTCATTGTTCTGGATGGCTCGCCACCAGGGTTCATTGGAGAGGTACCAGCGCACCGTCTGCGTAAGCGCAGATTCGAACTCCCAGGCCGGGGTGAATCCCAGCGTGGCTTCGATCTTGCGGGGGTCAATGGCATAGCGCCGGTCGTGGCCGGGACGGTCGGTTACATAGGTCTTCAGCTCGGCGCAGCTGGCGCCGCGGGCTGCCGGGCTCTGGGGGAAGCGCTCCCGCAGACCCGGATCAGCGGCAAAGGCGGCATCCACCACCCCGACAATGGTATCGATCACCGCCAGATTGGGCAGTTCGCGGCGACCGCCGATGTTGTAGGTCTCTCCGGACTTGCCGCCAGCCAGCACCGCATCAATGCCGCGGCAGTGATCTTCCACGAACAGCCAGTCCCGCACGTTCATGCCATCGCCATAGATGGGCAGCGGACCACCCTCCAGGCAGCGGATCACGAACAGTGGAATCAGCTTCTCCGGGAACTGGTACGGGCCGTAGTTGTTCGAGCAGTTGGTGATGGTGGTGTCGAGCCCGTAGGTGTGATGGTAGGCGCGCACCAGCATGTCCGAACCCGCCTTGCTGGCGGCATAGGGGGAGTTCGGAGCGTAGGGAGTGACCTCGGAAAATGGGGGATCCGAGGGCGACAGCGAACCGAATACTTCATCGGTGGATACATGGTGGAAGCGACGCCCTGCCAGCCGCCGCTCACCCAGCCACGCCTTGCGCGACGCCTGCAGCAGCGCATGCGTGCCGACGATGTTCGTCTGCACGAATGCACCCGGCCCCAGGATGGAGCGGTCCACATGCGACTCCGCGGCGAAGTGGATGAGCGTGTCGATATCGTGCTTTACCAGCAGATCGTGCACGAGCTCTTCATCGGCGATATCGCCGCGGACGAAGTGGACGCGCTTGCCGTCGAGCACTTCCTGGATGCTGGCGAGATTGCCGGCATAGGTGAGCGCATCCAGCACGACGATGGTATCCGTCGGCTGTTGTGCCGCGCGAAAGCGCACGTAGTTGGCGCCGATGAAACCGGCACCGCCGGTGACCAGAAGCTTAGCCATGATCTTCCTTCAGTTCGAGGAGCATTCGGCGCAGCTGCGTGCGCCAGTGGGGTGGAGTCAGCTCCAGCCTGCGCCAGGTTTCCGTGCAGTCCAGCAGACTGTAGGCCGGCCGTCGCGCCGGCACCGGGTAATCGCGCGTTTCGATCGGCACCACGGCCACCGGCTGTGCCAGCAGCTGCAGGGCCGCGCCCTCTTCTGCAATGGCAACGGCAAAGTCGTACCAGGAGGCGGCGCCTGCATCACGCCAGTGATGCAGGCCATGCAGGTCAGGGCGGCCTGCCATGCGCCACAAGGCCTCGGCCAGGCCACGCGCCCAGGTTGGCGCGCCCACCTGGTCTGCGACCACGCGCAGTTCGGGCCGGCTGGCCATCAGCTTCAGCATGGTCTTGACGAAATTGCTGCCGAACTTCGAATACACCCAGGAGGTGCGCAGTACGACGCCGCGGTTGCCGAGCGCCAGTACGGGCGCTTCGCCTGCCAGCTTGCTGTGCCCGTAGACCGATAGCGGTGCGGTGCGGTCATCCGTGCGCCACGGTCGGCCCTGCGATCCATCGAACACGAAATCCGTGGAGACATGCAGCAGGCGAGCGCTGCCCGCGGCGGCTGCAAGATGCGCAGGGCCTTGTGCGTTGACGCGATCTGCTGCTGCCGGCTCGGCTTCGGCCTTGTCGACGGCCGTGTAGCCGGCGGCGTTGATGATGACATCGGGCTTGTGGCCGGCGATCGCGCTGGCCACGCTGGCGGCATCGCCGACATCGCAATCCGCACTAGCCAGCGCGATGACTACCGCATCGGCGGGGGCCGTGCGCAGCAGTTCACGGCCCAGCTGACCGCCCGCGCCGGTGATCAACACCTTCATGGAAAGGTTTCGGCGTCCGCGAGCCGCCGTCCCTGCAGATCCTTGGGCGAGAGCAGCGGCTGCATTCCAGCTTGCAGGGGCCACTGGATGCCAACCTGGGGATCGTCCCAGATCAATGTGCGTTCCGAGGCCGGATCGTAGAAATCCGTGCACTTGTACAGGAACTCGGCCTGTTCGCTGACTACGTAAAAGCCGTGCGCAAAGCCTTCCGGAACCCAGAGCATGCGTTTGTTCGCCGCCGATAGCGTCACCCCCACCCATTTGCCGAAGGTGGGCGAGCTGCGGCGCACATCCACGGCGACGTCGAACACTTCGCCTGCCACGACGCGCACGAGTTTTCCCTGGGTCTGCTGCATCTGGTAGTGCAGGCCACGCAAGGTGCCGCGGGCCGAGAGGCTGTGGTTGTCCTGCACGAAACGCGCCGGCAACCCGGCCTGCGCAAATGCTTTCTCGTTCCAGCTCTCGAAAAAGAAACCACGCGCATCACCGAAGACACGCGGCTCGATGATCATGACGCCGGGAAGGCCGGCCGGAATGATGTTCACGGCGCGTCGTGCCGCAGCACGTCGAGCAGGTACTGGCCGTAGCCGCTCTTGACCAGTGGCTGCGCCAATGTCTCGAGCTGCTGCGCAGTGATGAACCCCATGCGCCAGGCGATTTCCTCGGGGCAGCAGATCTTGGTGCCCTGCCGGTCCTCCATGACGCGCACGTAGTTGCCGGCATCGATCAGCGACTGGTGGGTTCCCGTGTCCAGCCAGGCAAAGCCCCGGCCCAGTTTTTCCACGGCAAGGTCGCCCCGCTCCAGGTAGACGCGATTCACATCGGTGATCTCCAGCTCGCCGCGCGGCGAGGGCTGGATGGATTTGGCGATGTCGACCACATCCTGGTCGTAGAAATACAGGCCGGTGACGGCAAAGCTGGATTTCGGCTCACGCGGCTTTTCGACTATCTCGCTGGGGCGGCCGTCGGGCCCGAAGCTGACCACGCCGTAACGCTCCGGATCGCGCACGTGGTAGCCGAACACGGTGGCGCCACTGGCACGGCTGTCGGCGCGGCGCAGGATTTCGCCGAAGCCCCGGCCGTAGAAGATGTTGTCGCCGAGCACCAGCGCTGCAGGCGCCTTGGCCACGTGACGCTCGCCGATGAGGAAGGCCTGGGCAAGGCCGTCGGGCTTCGGCTGCTGCGCGTAGGAGATGGAGAGGCCCCATCCTGAACCATCGCCGAGCACGACCTGGAAAAGGTCGGCGTCGTGCGGCGTGGTGATGATGAGGATGTCGCGTATGCCGGCGAGCATCAGTACCGACAGCGGGTAGTAGATCATCGGCTTGTCGTACACGGGCAGCAGCTGCTTGCTTACCCGCACAGTCAATGGATGAAGGCGCGTGCCGGAGCAGCCGGCAAGAATGATTCCCTTTCTCGTCAAGATCGCTTTTCTCGTGTGGCGAAGCGCCTCGCCAGGAGAACCCAACGGCGGCATCTGGAATTCAGCTTAACAAGATCGGAACCGACCCGCAGCGCAGGGAATTGGTGTCGGAGCGGCTTACATCGCTGCATCAATTAAGTAATGCATGGCCGGGAGATTTACATTCAACCGGTTGATATCAATGAACTTATCTGATCTGGCCCGCGGCTTGCTTTGTACTGCCGAGCTGACCTGCAGAAAAGGAAACAATATGTTCAAGCGCACTTTGAAGACCCTGGCCATGATCTCGCCCCTGATTGTGGCGGGCACCGCCTCGGCAATGACCATCACCGCCGACAACAGCTGGAATGGCCAGCATTCGGTCCTCGTCAGCGGAACAACGATAACTGCCTGCAGCACGACGAGCTCCTGCAGCACGGGCCTGCTGGGCAACAGGGACATCCCCACGGTCGGCGCCGGCATCGGCGTACAGGGCCACGACAACAACGAGATCGACTGGTACGGCGGCGATGACGGCAGCGAGATGCTGCGCTTCTCCTTCAGTGCCAGCGTGATCAACTCCCTGGAGCTGGGCCTGCTGTTTGACGGCCCGGAATATTCCGATTTCCTGGAAGTGGCCACGTTCCGCGTGACTTACGTTGGCGGCGGCATCAGCACCTTCAGCCTCACTCCCAACTACGACCTGGGCACGGCGACCTGGAGTGGTTCCGGTGCATGGGTTGGCACGGATCTCGTCAACGGCGGCGCCGGTCGCTGGATCAATGGCGCCAATCCGTTCGGCTCAGGCGCCGTAACGCAGCTGGACATGTATGCCTCCATGGGCACCTGCGCCGCGAGCCTCAGCTGCTCGGACCAGTCGGACTACCTGTTCCGCTCGCTGGTTGCCACGCCTGTGGGAATCGACCAGCAGGATGTTCCCGAGCCGATGTCGCTGCTGCTGCTGGGCTCAGGCCTGCTGGGCGTGGCTGCGGCCCGGCGCCGCAAGGCCCTGGCCTGATCGTGTGATGATCTCCGGGGCGCGCGTAACAGCGCGCCCCGAAGCATTTGCTCCGGTCGGAGCTCTCAGCTGCCAAGCAGGCGCTTTACAGCCTGCCTGGTCCAGTTGATCCCGCTGCGGATACCCCTGCCGGCCTTCTCGGCGGGCATCAGGACAGCACCGCGGATCGCTTCATCCGGTCTCGCCTTGAACACCGTGCTGTGCGTATGGCCATCCCACCCTGCGGGCGCCTCCCGCGTGTAGTAATACGCGGCGAAAGAGCGGCGCACATGTCCCGGTGGGCAGATGTTGGGTGATACACCGTGATAGCTGGTCTCGCTGGTTTCGAACACCAGACAGCGGTTCATCGCCGGCGTGTAGGAGCGCACGCGATTGCGGACGTCCGCATCCCACAGTTCGATCTCGCCGCCCCAGGCCGTCGGCCAGTCCGGATTCAGGTAGAACAGGATATTCAGCCGCCGGTGGAGCTGCCGGTCCGGCACGTAGTTGAAGTCCACGTGCACGTCGAGGCGACCACCAGGTCCGGTCAGGTGCATGCCGCCGCCGGCCAGCTGCTCGTCAGCGAGCAGGCGCGGGATACCCGTGACCTGTTCGAGAGCCGAGAGGAAGGCAGGGCTGGCCAGCGCCTCCGACAATCTGCGGACTGGCTGCGGAAACAGGGAGCTGTCGGTGATCTGCACCTTCAGCCGCTCGTTGACCGCGGAGAACTCGCGCCCCATGGTGCGGGCTTGCTCATAGGACGGATACGCCGCCACGACTTCAGCGGCAAATTCCGGCAGCAGGAAGTTGTCGATCGTGAAATATGGAAACGGGCTGGCAGACTGATACTGCTGTCGAAGCCCCTGGATATCTAGCGGACGGATTCCGGGATCCAACATCTTGCTTGCACCATCGAGGTCGGTGAACGAGTTTAGCCGAGCAGCATCTTCGCGCAAGTCAGCCGAGGCCGCGACCAACGCCGTAGTAGAAAAAACCCATGCGCTGCATCAGCTCAGGGTTGTAGAGGTTGCGGCCGTCGAAGATCACCGGCTGCTTCAACGCGGATTTCAGGTGGTCGAAATCCGGGCTGCGGAACTCTTTCCACTCCGTGACGATTGCCAGCGCATCGGCGCCTTCGACCGCGGCGTGCGCACTGGCGGTGAACGTCAGCCCGCGATGCTCTCCGAGGAATCCTCGCGCCGCGGGTATCGCCACGGGATCGAAGGCCTGCACCAGCGCTCCGGCCTCCAGCAATTCGCGGATGACCGTCAGTGACGGCGCTTCGCGCATGTCGTCGGTGTTGGGCTTGAATGCCAGGCCCCAGATCGCGATCTTCTTGCCTTTCAGGTTTTCAGCGAAATGCCTGCGCATCTTGGCCAGCAGGAAACCTTTCTGTGCGCGGTTCACCGCCTCGACTGACTCAAGAAGCCGGGCCTCGTATTGCGCCGACCTGGCGGAACGTATCAGCGCCTGCACATCCTTGGGAAAGCATGAGCCGCCGTAACCCAGGCCCGGATAGATGAACTCGTAGCCGATACGCGGATCGGACCCGATACCCAGGCGCACCTTTTCGATGTCGGCGCCGACGCGTTCCGCGATATTTGCCAGCTCGTTCATGAAGCTGATCTTGGTTGCCAGCATGGCATTGGCCGCGTACTTGGTCAGTTCGGCGGAGCGGACGTCCATGACCACGAAGCGCTCGCGATTGCGCGTGAAGGGTTCGTACAGCGCGCGCAGCAACTCCACGGTGCGCGGATTATCCGTCCCTACCACTATGCGATCGGGCCGCATGAAGTCCTCGATGGCCGCGCCTTCCTTCAGGAACTCCGGGTTCGAGACCACATCGAATTCGACCACTTCATTGCGACGCAACTGTGCCGCCGCAACTTCTGCCTTGACCTTGTCCGCGGTGCCCACCGGCACGGTGGACTTGGTCATCACGATGGCATAGCGCCCGAGGTTCTCGCCGATGGTGCGCGCCACTGTCAGCACATGCCGCAGGTCCGCGGTTCCGTCCTCATGCGGGGGCGTGCCAACTGCGATCAGCTGGAACAGGCCATGCTCGATGCCTTTTGCGGCGTCGGTCGTGAAACTGATGCGCCCCGCCTTGATGTTGCGCTCGAGCAGCGCATCCAGGCCCGGCTCATAGATGGGCACCTCGCCCCGGTTCAAGCGCTCGATCTTCTGCTGATCGATGTCCACGCAGACAACGTGGTTGCCCGCGTCGGCAAGGCAGGCGGCAGTCACCAGCCCGACATACCCTGAGCCAAATATCGTAACGCGCATTCAAACCTCTGGAGTTGGAGTCATCTTGGCGGCAAATGGCTGAAGAAGCGGTCTTTCAATCCGAGAATTGGACGCTCAATGTAATGGAAGCTGAAGGCGGCCACGACAATCGATACGGCAACCCATGCAGCAAACGTCAGCAGGTCGAGGAAAACATTCTGGCTTCTTGCAAACCCTGGAAGCAGGAACCGGAGACCGACCAGGAGCGGCAGATGGTAGACATAGAGCCCATACGACACCCTGCCCGTGAATACCAGCTGCCGGCACGCAAACACTCGGGCGCACACGGGATCACTGATCGTGCAGGCCAGCAGTGCAGTGAACAGCAGATTCAGAATGCTGTAACCCCAGACATAACCATAGGCATCGATCAGGTACATTGAATACCCGAGCGAGGCAAAAAAAGCCCCGCGACCGCTGATGTGATTGTCCGCAAGTACGGCTGCGCCGCAGATACCTACGACGCCAAGTATGGCGATCAGCTTGCCTCTCGTGATTTTCCGGACCAGATTTGGCCAGATCGCCAAGGCGGCTCCTGAGGCAAAAGCATCGAACTGCGTAACCGGCGAGACATAGACCACGCGTCCGGCATAGGCAGCGACATGACCCGCCACCGACATCCATTCGAAAATCACCAGCCGCAGCACCGGCACTCCCAGCAGGAGCGCAATGACCACCCAGCGCAACTGTCGCATCGACAACAGCAGCACCGCAAACGGCCATACGAGGTAAAACTGCTCTTCGACCGCGAGCGACCACATGTGAACGAACGGCGCGCCGATATCTACAGCACGAAATCTGGCCAGATTAGCCGCAAATGAAATCAGCCAGGGCCAATCTGAACCAAAGGAAGAGGGCAAGCCTGAGGCCAGATAGATCACGGCCACAGCGATCAGGAACAGACAGAACACCGGCAGGATCCGCAGGCAACGCCGCCAGTAGAACCGCTTCAACGCAGGACCAAGTCTGCGCTGTCGGCTATCGATCAGGATTCGCGTAATCAGGAAGCCAGACAGCACGAAAAACAGCTGCACTCCCACCCACCCGGCGGGAAACAGGCCGTAGTGAAACAGCAATACCAGCAGCACGGCTACGCCGCGCACCCCATCAAGCGCCGTGATGTGATTCATTCCACCACTACGCGTATCCAAGGTCAGGTGTTCGTGCCTTCCCTGCCGTAACGGTCTTCGAACCGCACGATGTCATCTTCCCCAAGATAGCTGCCCGACTGCACCTCGATGATGTGCAGAGGAATCTTGCCGGGATTCTCGATGCGGTGTTTCTCACCCACCGGGATGTAGGTGGACTGGTTTTCTTCCAGCAGGAAAACCTTCTCGCCGCAGGTAATACGCGCGGTCCCGGATACGACAATCCAGTGCTCGGCGCGATGGTGATGCAGCTGCAGTGACAGCTGCGCGCCAGGCTTGATCGTCAGCCGCTTCACCTGGAAGCGCTGGCCGTTGTCGATGCTGTCGTAGCTGCCCCAGGGCCGGTATACCTCGCGATGCAGCGAGTGTTCATAGCGGCCTTCGGCCTTCAGCCTCGCCACCAGCTTCTTCACGTCCTGGACGCGATCCTTCGGCGCGACCATGACTGCGTCCTTGGTCTCGACGATGACATGGTCCTTCATGCCCACGGCCGAGACCAGGCGGCTCTCGGCATAGAAGTAACAGCCGCTGGAACCCTCGGAGATCACATCACCACGGGACACGTTGCCGTGCGCATCGCAGGGCAAGGCTTCGTGCAGCGCGGACCAGGAGCCCACATCGCTCCAGCCTGCGGCCAGTGGTACGACCACGGCATCGCGTGTCTTTTCCATCACGGCATAGTCGATGGAATCGGCGCGACAGACCTCAAACGCTGCCTGGTCGGCGCGAACGAAATCCAGATCGGGCTTGGCAGCGGCCAGTGAGGCTTGCGCGGCGCGCGCTATGTCCGGCGCGTGCCGCTCCAGCTCCTGCAGGTACCGGGACGCCTTGAAGAGGAACATGCCGCTGTTCCAGTAGTACCCGCCAGCCTGCAGGAAACCTGCGGCGCGCGCAGCGTCGGGTTTCTCGATGAATTTCTCGATCGGATATGCGCCCGACGCGTCCGCGCCGCCGGATTGCTTGATGTAGCCATAGCCAGTCTCGGGCGCGGTCGGCACGATGCCGAAGGTCACCAGCTTGCCGGCGCGGGCCGCGGGTTCGGCCACGCGAACAGCCGCCTGGAAGGCCGGCACATCCCGGATCACATGATCGGCAGGCAGCACCAGCAACAATGCGTCCGGCGCGGCCTGCAGGGCAGCCAGCGCGATGGCGGGCGCCGTGTTGCGTCCGACCGGCTCCAGGATGATGGCCTGCGGCGACAGCCCCAGCTGACGCAGCTGCTCGGCCACCAGAAAACGATGCGCCTCATTGCAGACCACGATGGGTGCCGCGGCGCCCAGCCCCTCCAGCCGCAACGCGGTGTCCTGCAACATGGTCTGCTCGCCCACCAGTGGCAACAGCTGCTTGGGGTAGAGCTCGCGGGAAAGCGGCCAGAGGCGCGTTCCTGAGCCACCTGAAAGGATCACGGGGGTCAGCATGGTCGGGCGATGTTACAAGCACACCGTTGCAGTGTCGTGTGAAGTGACGCACTGCAGCGCAGGTCGTCGCGCCGGCGCACTGTCGAATATTCTTACACTCTCCGAGATTACATTTCGCAGAGAGGGAAATTACTTACGGAAAATCATAGCCTTGCAAAATCAAATGCTCTTGGCACAGCTCTTGCTTATTCAAGCCCATGCAGCGCCTCGAACCCGGGGCGCCAGAGGACAAAAAGATGAAGATTTCAAAGAACTGGGCAGCCTTGGCTGCTGTTGTCGGCATCACTGCCGGATTTGTGTCGGCGCCTGCGCTGGCGACCCCCTCCCCCTCCTTTGAAGAGCCTTGCACCGTCGCCGACTTCAGCGGGGCGGACGCGTGCTACGGACTTTATTCTCCGAACCTCGAAATCACGGGGACATGGTTGTGGAGCGACTGGATCCCCTCCTCGGCATTCAGTGGTGCGTTCGGCAATGCCGCCTCCTGGAGCCTCCTTGCATACGATAAGAAGACGGACGGTGCAGACAGCAACTTCCTGGCCGGTGGCGCCTGGAACCTGACCCTGCCGACAGGCACTGGCGAACTTGTCATCGTACTGATGCAGGCTGGCGAGTGGGGCGCCTGGTACTTCAATCCTGCGGAAGCTACGGGAACGTGGCACACCTCATGGAGTGTCACGGGCAAAGACAAGGTACCAGGTACGGACTACTCGCACGGATTCGCGCTGATCCGCGCGGACGTGGACTCCGGTCAGCACAATGTGCCCGAGCCAACCACCCTTGGCCTGCTGGGCCTCGGCCTGCTCGGTGCCGGCATCGCCCGCCGTCGCCGCGCCTAAGCGCTTCGGACTGCATAAAAAGGGCAGGCGCCGCAAGGTGCCTGCCCTTTTTTATGCACTAGCGCCTGCCCACGTCCACGTAGTCCCGCTTCACCGCGCCGGTATAGAGCTGCCGCGGCCGCCCGATCCGCATCGCGGGATCCGAGATCATCTCCTGCCAGTGCGCCACCCAGCCCACCGTACGGGCAATGGCGAACATCACTGTGAACATCGAACGCGGAATCCCCAGCGCGCTGTAGATGATGCCGCTGTAGAAATCCACGTTCGGGTACAGCTTGCGCTCCACGAAGTAGGGATCCTTCAGCGCGATCTCCTCCAGCCGCAGCGCCAGCTCGAACAGCGGGTTGTCCTTGCTGCCCAGCCGCGCCAGCACCTTGTGGCAGGCCGCGCGGATGATCTTGGCGCGTGGGTCGAAGTTCTTGTAGACGCGGTGGCCGAAGCCCATCAGCCGGAAGTGGCTGCTCTTGTCCTTGGCCATGGCCAGGTATTTGGGGATGTTCTCCACCGTGCCGATCTGCTCGAGCATGGCCAGCACGGCCTCGTTGGCGCCGCCGTGCGCCGGGCCCCACAGCGCCGCCACGCCGGCTGAAATCGCCGCATAGGGATTGGCGCCGGTGCTGCCGGCCAGGCGCACCGTGGAGGTGCTGGCGTTCTGCTCATGGTCCGCGTGCAGGATGAACAGCAGGTCCAGCGCCTCGGCCGCCACCGGATCGACATGGTAGGGCTCGCAGGGCACCGCGAAGAACATGTTCAGCATGTTCGCGCAGTAGGACAGGTCGTTGCGCGGATAGACGAAGGGCTGGCCCAGCGAGTGCTTGTGCGCCGCTGCGGCGATGGTCGGGATCTTGGCGATGATGCGGTGCGCGAAGATCTCGCGGTGCCGCGGGTTATGGATATCCATCGAGTCGTGGTAGAACGCCGACATCGAGGCAATCACCGCGGACACCATGGCCATGGGGTGCGCGTTGTGGTGGAAGCCATTGTAGAAACGCAGCAGCGTCTCGTTGATCATCGTGTGATGACGGATGTCATCGTTGAACTTGTCGAGCTGGCCCTTGTTGGGAAGTTCGCCCGACAGCAGCAGGAAGCAGACTTCCATGAAGCTGCTCTTTTCCGCCAGCTGTTCGATGGGGTAGCCGCGGTGCAGCAGGGTGCCGGCATCGCCGTCGATGTAGGTGATCTTGCTCTCGCAGCCCGAGGTTACCCCGAAGCCCGGATCGTGCGTGAATACGCCGTGATCCTTGTTGATCGCGGCGATGTCGAGGACGTCAGGACCGATGGTGCCGTTCTTGACGGGGAGAAGGCTCTTCTTGCCGGTGGCGAGGTCGGTCAGTTCGAAATTCTTGTCGGCCATGGCTGATTCCTGCTGTGACAATCGAAGCGTACACGCTCGCCCTGTCAAATCACAGTAACCAGCCGGCGATGCCAGTCAACTATTCGACAACCTTGATGTACTCGCCTACTGGCAGCTTCTTTTTCGGATAAACGGAATTGATGAGTTCCAGTTCTTCCAGGGGATACTTGTCCGCGGGAATGCTGTCGGCGTAATCGGCCAGTCGCGTCGTCTCGGTGGCGCGCAGCGTCTTGATCCGGTACGGCTCAGCCAGCGGGAATTCGGCCGGTTTCAGATCGCGCATGGTGCTGGCGATCGACTGGAAAATGCCATCGGCCTCGGGTTTGCCATTGCGCGCCGAGCGGCTGGCACCGGCGAAAACGAACGCGCTGTTGCCCCGGTACAGCGCGATGTAACGGATGGGCCCCGCGCCATTGTCCAGCGGCGAGCCATCGCGCGTCAGCACCGCGTAGCCATCCATGCCGTTCACACTCAGCGCTTCGCCTCCGGCCAGCGTCCGCCCCTTCAGCTGCGTGATGAGGAATTCGCGTGGCGACTTGTTCTGGGGCCGGGGTTCGACCGTGACCTGCATGATGCTTTCCTGGCTGCGGGTGTAGGCCATGATGCGGTCGCGGTGGTTCTCGGTCATCCAGCCATGCGGGAAGGCCATCGTTATGCCCATGTCAGCAGAATAGAAACGGTTGTCGCGCACCACCCCCTGCGCGCGGCTGGTGTCGAAGGCCATGCCGTCGATGGCCTGCATGTAGGTGTTGCGGTTGGTGACAAACCCGCCTTCAGGCACATCGGTGATCTGGGCCGCATTGCGTGCAGCGGCCGCCGCACGCGCATCCGGGGCCGGATGATCGGAGAACACACCGTGGTAGACCCGCGGTTCGCGGCCCTCGGCACGGGCGCTGGCAATCTCGAAGGTCTCCTGCGCCTTCAGCGTCTGGAACATGGCGCCCATCGCCAGCGGATCGTATCCGGCGCGCACCATGTAAAGCATGCCGTAGCGATCCGCCTCGGACTCGGCTTCGCGGCCATAGCCCTGCACCCAGGCCGCTGCGCCGATATTGGCAAGATCGGCGATGGCCGCATTGCCGGTGAGGACGGCAGCGCCCATGGCCAGGATGTTGGCCATGACGCTGCGCCCCTGCCCCTTGGCCACATGCCCCCTGGTCACATGCGCGATTTCATGGCCGATGACTCCCGCCAGCTCGGCCTCGGAGTTCATGTAGGTCAGCAGGCCGCGGAACACATACACGTAGCCGCCGCCGGTGGTGAAGGCATTGATCGAGCCGTCGTCCAGCACCGTGAAATGCCACTCCATGTCGGGCATGTCGCTGTGGCGCGCCACGCGCTGCCCGATGGCGCTCACGTAATCCTGGATGGCCTGGTCTTCGTACACCCCGTAGAAGCGGGTGATCTCCTGGTACTGGCGGCGTGCTGCCTCGATCTCGCTCCTGGAAACCGAGCGTGTCTTGGTGGAGCTGCTGGAGGTGGCCGGCGCGGCACCGGCCGCAACCGCCGCAGGACCTGCGGCAGAAAGGAATGCCAGCACCGCCGACAGCGCCAGCGCTGCAAGCGGTATGTGGAAGCGGTTTTTCTGGAGTCGGAGCATGGCGGCCTCTTGGCCGCCAGCCTAGGGCCTGAACAGGCCCGGGATCAACGCGCGGGAGCAGCCTTGGCGGCGTACTTCTTGCGGAACTTGTCCACGCGGCCGGCCGTATCCACCATCTTCTGCTTGCCCGTGTAGAACGGGTGGCAGGAGGCGCATACGTCCAGGCTCAGATCCTGACCCAGGGTCGAGCCCGTCTTGAACTTGTTGCCGCAGCTGCAGACCACGTTGATTTCCGTGTACTGGGGGTGGGTATCGGCTTTCATGGCAGGCTCCTCGGGGGGCGCGCAGTCTACCGGTGCTGGGCGCTTCGGACAACCTCCAAAAGTTATCCCCAATTTCTGTGGATAAATCTGTGCATGAACCGGCTGCGGCGGCACCGGAAATGCCGAAAATCTGCATTTCTGCTGTCATGGTCAAAATATGACCAGCATATTTCTATCTGTAAGATCAATGAGTTGCGACGCACACATCGCGTAATGTGATGCAAGTCCGCTGTAATTCATTCAATTTAGCCCTCTGCCCGGCCGGCTGTGGATAGATCGACTCCGGACTGCAGAAAACCGTCTAACTACGCGCCGCACCTTCGGAAATTGACTCCGGCAGGAAGCGTTGCACCACTTCGTTGAGGAGCTGGCGGCCCCGTTCGGTGGCCTGCCAGAGGGCTCCTACATCGGTCGCGCGCCGCTCCATGAGGCCCTGTGTGCTCAGCCGCTGCAGCTGTGGCGCAATGGTCGAGGCCGGCAGGCCGGTGCGGGAACTGAATTCATGTTCGGCAAAGCCCGCATTGAGGCGCAGCTGGTTCATGGCGAACTCGAAGGGCAGATCCTCGGCTTTCACCCGGCGCCACTCCGGCCCCGCCGCGGCCGCAGCGAAGTAGCGGCGCGGCTCGCGCAGATGCGTACTCCTGTCCACCACGAGAAGCCCGCATCCCGCCTGGCGCTCGACCTGGGTGGCAAGGTGCGTGAGCTTGCCGTGGGCGCCCGCGCCAATGCCCAGGTAGTCGCCGAACTGCCAGTAGTTGAGGTTGTGCCGGCACTGGCGGTCGGGCCTTGCGAAGGCCGACACCTCGTACTGCGAATAGCCGGCTGCATCGAGCACGGCGTGGCAGTCACCCTGCATGCTCCAGGCGGTTTCATCGTCGGGGAGAGGTGGAGGCTGCGCCGCAAACAGCGTTCCGGGCTCCAGCGTCAGGTGGTAGTGCGACAGGTGCGCGGGGTGCAGGGACAGGGCCGTGGACAGGTCCGCCAGCGCACCAGCCTGCGACTGTTCCGGCAGCGCAAACATCAGGTCGAGATTGAAATTGGTCAGGCCCGAGGCATGCAGTTCCTCGGCGGCGCGGAATACATCTTCAGGCTGATGGATCCGCCCCAGCCTGCGCAATGTTTCACTGTCGAAACTCTGGGCTCCAAGAGACACCCGATTGATGCCAGCGGAGGCATATTCCGCGAAGCGCCCGCGCTCCACTGTCGCCGGGTTCGCCTCCAGGGTGATCTCGGCATCGGGATCCAGTGGCAGTAATTGATCGATCTGACCCAGCAGACGGCCCAGCGCTGACGGGGAGAACAGACTGGGGGTACCGCCCCCGAGAAATACGCTGGAGATGGTGCGACCCGCCGCGCGTGGAACCTGCCTGCGGAAGTCTTCCAGCAGCGTCGCCACATAGCGCGCTTCGGGCAGTTCATCGCGCAGGGTGTGCGAATTGAAGTCGCAGTACGGGCACTTGCTCACGCACCAGGGAAAGTGCAGATAGACGGAGAGTGGCGGAAGCACTCCGGTCATGCGCTCAAACCGAAGATTTTCCTGACCAGCAGCCTCACCGACCGGACTCTCTGTTCCCCCATCGCACTTTTTAGATGGCGGAAAGCCCACCGTGAGAGCAAATACATTTTCCATGCAATCCGGCGACGCAACTTCAAGGTAACTACCGGATGCGCGAGCTGGCTGTAATGGATGGGAAAGAAGCGGGCGTGTTCGCTATCCCTGCCACGATCCGCGCAGATGCTGTAAAGCAGGCCCAGATCTTCCTCGGCACACACGAAACGATGCTGATGGCGAGCCCGAATTGCATCGATTGCCAACGTATATGCGATCGGGCCCGTAGTCCGCAGCACTCCATACTTCCCGACACCGACAGATTCAGGTCGATATGAAGCGATGTTGTCCAGAACACGCAACAATACGGCGCGCAGGAAAGGATGGCCACGAACCGATACGATGTGCCACTGCTGGTACTCGCCGCCTGGAATACCCGCAAGATCTTCCCAGATTCCAAAGCTGTCGCTCTTTTCTCCGGGACCATTTCTCCACTGCGAAAGCAGAAACCGGTCCTCGGGACGCAGCACGCTGCTCAAGGATCGCGACATCGCGCTCTTGATATCGAGATAACAGCCTCCTTCGTTGTAGATGAGCAGGTAACGGAACAGGTCCGCCCTGGCAGGGCCGTAGGACGGATCGATTTTCAGGTATGTATCAAGGATGCCCGGATCGAAATTCCCGCTGATGTACTTCTCGATATCTTCATTGTCGTACACCCGCACAACCCGATCCGGATTCAGCTCCTGCATGCTCTGGACGTTCTGCGCAAGTGCTTCGGGCAACGGCTTGCTGGCGAAGGTTACGTGAATGGTGTGCGGGATCTCACTCCCCATCTCCACATGCTTGAGCGATTGCGCGCTCATTGCGATACCCGCAACGCGACAACCCGTCGCAGATCGAGATGCCGGCACAGTGCCTGCAGCGCAAGTGCACGGTGGCTGACTGCATTCTTTTCTGTGGCCCCGAGCTCCGCTACGGTTGCCGCCTGACCGGCCGGGATGAACAGCGGATCGTAGCCAAATCCGCCGCCACCTCGCTGGTCTGTTGCGATGGCGCCCTCCCAGGTTCCTTCTGTCACCACGGGTTGCGCATCGTCGGCGCTCCCCACGAAGGCGATCACGCAGCGATAGCGGGCAGTACGCGCTGTCGCGGGCACACTCGACAGCTCGGCCAGCAGCTTCGCATTGTTGGCTTCATCACTGGCGCCGGACCCGGCATAGCGCGCCGACCATACGCCGGGGCGTCCGCCCAGCGCATCGACTTCCAGGCCGGAATCATCTGCCAGCGCCGGCAAGCCGGACGCCCGCGCGGCGTGGCGCGCCTTGAGCAGCGCATTGGCGGTGAAGGTCGTGCCAGTTTCCTCGGCAGGCTCAATGCCGAGGGTGGTCTGCAGGATCAGCTCGAAGCCGCACGGCGCCAGCAGCGCCGCCAGCTCGCGCTGCTTGCCGGCATTGCCCGTCGCCAGGACCACGCGGCGCAGCGGCGTCTGCGCCGGCGGCATCAGCGTGGCGTCGCAGCGCCCGCGGGTGCGGCCAGTGCCTCGCGCTGCAGCTCGAACAGCCGCGCCGTGCCCTGCGTGGCCAGCGCCAGCAGCGCATCCAGCTCATCGCGACGCATGGCATGGCCTTCGGCAGTTCCCTGCACCTCGATGAAGCCACCGCCGCTGTTCATCACCACGTTCATGTCGGTTTCGGCGCTGGAGTCTTCCACGTAGTCCAGGTCGAGCACCGGACGGCCGCTCACGATACCCACGGACACGGCGGCAATCTGACCGTGCAAGGGATTGCTTATTCCCTTCTGCGCGACCAGCCTCGCGCAGGCATCCGCCAGCGCCACGTAGGCGCCAGTCACGGAGGCGGTGCGCGTGCCGCCATCGGCCTGCAGCACATCGCAATCCAGCGTGACGGTGCGTTCGCCCAGCGCGGCAAGGTTCAGCGCCGCGCGCAGTGAACGGCCGATCAGCCGCTGGATCTCCTGCGTGCGACCAGACTGCTTGCCCTTCGCGGCCTCGCGGGCGCCACGCGTGTGCGTGGCGCGCGGCAGCATGCCGTACTCGGCGGTGACCCAGCCCTGGCCTTTGCCGCGAAGGAAGCCGGGCACGCCTTCCTCGATGCTGGCCGTGCACAGCACGCGCGTGTGCCCGAACTCCACCAGTACCGAACCTTCGGCATAGCGCGTGAAGCTGCGCGTGAAACGCACCGGACGCAGCGCGTCATCGGCGCGGCCAGAGTGGCGGGTAGCGGCAGTTGTATTCACAGCATCCTTAGTACTACGGCGGAAGAATTGTCGGCCCCGGGGCCGGCGCGGCGCACGGAAAACTCCGTGATCGCCTGCAGCGCCGTATTCAGCGGCACGCCCGAGTAAAACGAGGCGGCGATGTCCTCATCGAGCAGGTTCGCCCAGAAGCCATCGCTGCAGGCCAGCATGGTGTCTCCCTGCAGCACCCGCACACAGCGGCCGACGCGCATCTCCGGCAGCATGGGATCGCCACCCAGGCAGGACTCCACGAAATTGCGCATGGGATGGTTCTGCGCCTGGTGCGCGCTGATCAACCCTTCCTGCAGCAGCAGTTCGACATGGCTGTGGTCACGCGTGCGGCTGACGATCTGCCCGCCGCGCAGGTGATAGATGCGGCTGTCGCCCACATGTGCCCACCAGGCAGTGTCGTCCTGCACCAGGCACAGGGCGCCCGTGGCGCGCGGGCGCTGCTCCAGCGGCAGGTGCAATCCGATGGCCACCATCTCGGTATGCGCCGCACCGAGTGCCATGTGCAGGAAGCTCAGCGGATCGACCAGCGGGTGGGGCTGCGCGGCGAAGCGCGCCGCCAGCGTGGCGCGGGCGATCTCCGCGGCACGCGCACCGTCGGCATGCCCGCCCATGCCATCGAAGGCGGCGATCAATGCGCATCCACCATCGACGATGGCGGCTGTCCGGTCCTGGTTCTCGTCACGTGCGCCGAGAAGGCTGATTTCGGCGAATTCGAACTGCAAAACCGGCTCCCGCGCCTTCGGCTAGACTGTTGCGCAATTATTGCATTCGCTGCATCGCGCAGATAGGCCACTGATGATCGTCAGCATGACCGGCTTCGCCCGTGGCGAGGTCGCGGTACCCGGGGGAACCCTGATCTGCGAGCTGCGCAGCGTGAATCACCGTTTCCTGGAAGCAGCGCTGCGCCTGCCCGAGGAACTGCGCCCCGTGGAAGGTGAGCTGCGCGCGCTGATGCAGAAGGAGCTGCGGCGCGGCAAGGTGGATGCGATCTTTACTTATCGCCCCGCCCTGCAATCGGCCAGCCGGCTGGAGCTCGACCACGAACTGCTGGAAAAGCTGAAAGTGCTGCTGGCGCAGCTCGCAGCCAGCAGCCGCGATGCCGGGGCGGCAACCGCGCAGGTCAACCTGGTGGATCTGCTGCGCTATCCCGGTGTGCTGCGCGAGAGCGCAGACGACTCCGGCGCGCTGGTGGCGGCAGCCCGCACCATGTTTGCCACGGCACTGACAGGCCTCAAGACCATGCGTGCCAGCGAAGGCGCCAGGCTCAAGGCCTTGATCGAGCAGCGCTGCATCCAGCTGGAGGCGCTGATCGACGAGGTGCGCGCGAGGCTGCCGGAAGTGCGCTCGGCGATCCAGAAGCGCTTCGCCGAGCGCCTGGCGGAACTGGGCACCACGGTGGATCCCGAACGCGTCGCGCAGGAAGTCGCGCTGCTGCTGCAGCGGATGGATGTGGACGAAGAACTCGACCGGCTGACCGGGCATATCGCCGAGACCCGCAAGGTGATTGGCAGCCCTGAAGCCGCCGGCCGGCGGCTGGACTTCCTGATGCAGGAGTTCAACCGCGAGGCCAACACGCTGTCGTCCAAGTCCCAGGACCTGGGCACCACCCGCAATGCGGTGGACATGAAAGTGCTGATCGAGCAGATGCGCGAGCAGGTGCAGAACATCGAATAGCATTCGGCGGCTGCCGCAGACCTCCGGCAAAGTTACTTCAACTACCTGAGTTTCAGGTGTTTTTAGCCGGATTCGTCCACTATCGTCCAACCCGCTCCGGGTAAAACTTGTAGCTCGATCTGTAGCCGGTTTGTAGCTAAACACGTAGCTGGCAATCGACGAGCACGACAGGTTTTCGGAGGCGTTTCAATGACGACTCGCACCAGGCTCGCGGCGCTCACGGTGGAACGAGCGCATCGGAGCGCGAGCTGTGGGCTGGGTGGATGCCGAAGTGCAGAGCTGGCTGGTGAGGGCACCGGCAGCGCTGGGCCAGGAAAAGCCTTAAATAAGCAACTTGTTGATTCGCAACTGTTCTTGTTTGCCGCCAATCGCAAATCCGGTCAACCAATTGAATAGACACCAGGCTCGTATCGGCAGGTCTCAGAACGCTTCCGGTACACTCCTCACAAGGGAATTTCCGGGAGTCGCCATGACCACCACAGACATTGCAGAGCTGCCCGTAGCCGAGAAACTGCTGCTCATGGAACAGCTGTGGAACGCGCTGCGCGTGCAGGCCGACAGCGGCGTCGTCCCTGCCTGGCACAAGGATGTATTGGCAGAGCGCCTGCGCCGCCTGGACACCGGCAACGAGCCCACTTCCCCTTGGGCAGAGGCCAAGGAGCGCATTCGCTCCCAGATCAAAGCGGGCTGACGTGGCGCACGTCCGGATTGCGCGGTCGGCGGAAGCCGATCTCTTGGAAGGGTACGTATTCTATGAGCGGCAACAGACCGGCGTTGGTGACTATTTCCTCGACAGCCTTTACGCAGACATTGACGCATTGGCTTTGTATGCCGGCAATCATCCCAAGCCCGACGGCAGGCTGCATCGTTCACTAGCTGATCGATTCCCTTTCGCCATCTACTATGAACTGAAAGACGACTTGGCTACCGTAGTGGCGGTGCTGGACTGCCGCCAAAACCCCGCCTCCATCACGGAGCGCGTCGGCTGAATGAAAGATTTGGGTTCGGCCAAATGAAACCCACGAAGCCTGTAGCTGAGGATGTAGCCAGACCAATTCGGAACTACGCAGAGCCCCTATGATTCAACACACTACAAGTACTGCGCGCGAGCAGGTGCAGAACATCGAATGACCACACGCGTGCTCATCGTCTGCGAGCACGCGTCGGCCAGGTTCGGTGGCGAGGCCGTGCTCCCCTGGCATTACTTCCGGCTGTTGCGGCAGAAGGGCATCGATGCATACCTGGTCACGCACGCGCGCACGCGTGACGAACTGGTGCAGCTGCTGCCCGCAGAAGCCGACCGGATGCACTTCCTGCGCGACTCCGCGCTGAACAAGCTGTGCTGGCGACTGGGCTCGCTGCTGCCGGCACAGCTGAGCTACTTCACCTTCGGCTACATCAGCCGCATCGCCACGCAACTGGCCGCGCGGCGCATGGCCAGGAAGATCATCTCCCGGCACGGCATCGGCGTCGTCCACCAGCCCATTCCGGTTTCACCGCGTGAACCTTCGCTGCTATCCGGCCTGGGCGTGCCCGTGGTGATCGGGCCCATGAACGGCAACATGTCCTATCCGCCGGCATTTTCCCGCTCGGGCAAGCTCAAGGCCCTGGAAGGGATCGTCGGCGTGGGGCGCGCAGCATCCCAGTTCATGAACCGCCTGTTTCCCGGCAAGATCCATGCGGCTGCACTGCTGGTGGCAAACGAACGCACCCGGCAGGCGCTGCCGCGCGGCACAAAGGGCCGCGTGCTGTTGCTGCCGGAAAACGGCGTGGACCTGCAGACCTGGTTCCCCGCCGATCGCCCGCCACACGAAGGCCCCACGCGTTTTGCCTTCTCCGGCCGGCTGGTCGACTGGAAGGCCGTGGATCTGCTGCTGGAAGCATTCGCCACGCTGACCGGCGAAGCGCGACTGGACATCATCGGCGATGGCCCGATGCGTGCCGCACTGGAAGCGCAGGCACAGGGCCTCGGCCTTGCCGGCCGCGTGCAATTCCACGGCTGGCTCGCGCAGCCGCGCGCAGCCGCAATACTGCGCGACGCTGATGCGCTGGTACTGCCGAGCCTGTACGAGTGCGGCGGCGCGGTGGTGCTGGAGGCCATGGCCACCGGCCTCCCCGTCATCGCCACGGCATGGGGCGGACCGGCAGATTACCTGGATCCGGGCTGCGGCATCCTCGTGGCGCCGGATTCGCGCGATGCATTCATACGCGGGCTGGCGGTGGCCATGCAGCGACTGGATCTCGATCCCGCACTGCGCAGGCAGCTGGGAGAAGCCGGACGGCGCAAGGCCGCCGCGGAATATGACTGGAACTCCAAAGTTGAGAAAATGCTGCAGGTCTATCGCGAAGTAATTGCGGAGCCCGCTGCGCCGCATTAGGAGGATCCATGCGAAGTGCAATCCTGGCGGCGATGTTGCTGTGCGCACCACTCGCCGCGATTCCGGCAGACGATCTGAAAGTCTCGCAACTCGACCAGGATGTCCGCGACCTGCGGCGGCAGGTACAGGAACAGCAGCGGCAGATCGACGCCCTGCGTGCGCAACTGGTGCGTCCCACTGTCACGTCGCAGCCGAAGCCACCGGCCGGTGCAGCGGTGGAATCCAGTTCGAATGCCTGGGTCGATTCATCAAAGTGGCAGCGCATCCGCCCGGGCATGTCCGAGCTGGATGTGATCAATGTGCTTGGAAAACCCACCTCGATGCGGATGCAGGATGGGGCCCGGGTGCTGCTGTACGCGATGGAGATAGGCTCGTCCGGATTCCTGGGCGGCAGCGTCACGTTCCGCGATGGCGTGGTGACCCAGGTGCAGAATCCGGTCCTCAAATAGCCCGTCTCAGTGAGGTAGGAGTGTTCCTACGCCAGTCATTTGAGCGTGCCGATGGCAGCTTTACCGCCTGCGGATCACGCTGAATCCAGTCTTTGTTGCCTATCTGTAATGGAGTACGGCCATGGCGTTGTTCTATCGACGACTGCTGATGATCAGTGTGATGGCATGGGGCGTCTCCCTGCTGATGTGCAAGCGCGCCGTCCGGCGCGAGAAGCGGCACTCGGAGGGCATACTGGACGAGGCGCTGGACCATACCTTTCCGGCCAGCGATCCCACTGCCACGCAGGATTTCGCGATTCCCGCCAATCGCCTTTAGTTGCTGCCCTAAGTCCTGCGGCTAGCTGCTCCAGCGTCGCAGCAACAGTCGCCGCAGCAGATACATTGCAGCGAGCAGCGGCAGGGCCCAGACCGGTCCGAAGGCTTGCCACCATGATGCAGGCGACAGGATCGAGACGGCGATGACAAAGGCGCTGGTCACAACAATCTGCAGCAGCCATATCACTGCGCTGCGCGGGAACAGCACAATCGACAATCCCATCATCAGTTCCACAAACCCCGTCGACCAGATCGCGGCGGCGTGCATGGATGGCGCGACGCCATTCTGCGCAGTGATCGCCAACGCATGGCCCGCGCCGGCTGGAACCACTCCCAGCGTGATCAGCCCGAGCCATATCCACAGTGCGGCAATGCCCAGGCGCAGCAAGGGCAGCACCCACGTCAGCGTCGCTTCTGCTCCCACGCCCTGCGCCAGGCCGCGCGGCACGAAGTTCTCCGGTGAACGGGGCCAGCGGCCCAGCAATGTTGCCAACGCAGTGGGGTTTGCGGTGTAACCGGCGCGCAGCATCCGCAGCGCGTCCCTGGAAAGGTAGTCGCGTTGCGTCCGGGGCAGGAACATTCCGCAGGCGCGTGCCAGGGCATCCGGAAGCAGCAGCGTAACGGCGGAAACGTAGCCCAGCTGGCGCCGCAGTGTGTCCAGCAAGCCCAGCATCGAACACGCCTTTCCGCCTACCGCCGGCACCGGCTCCCGCGGCAGATGCGGGGTGACAACCAGGGCAAGTACCGCGGCCACGAGATCATCGATGTGCACCGGCTGCAGGGAAGAGCGAAAGGCGCGCGGCAGCATCAGCAAGGGCCGTGTTGCCAGCCGCAGCAGCGATGCGGCGGTGCGCGCGCCAAGGCCGAAAACCAGAGAGGGCCTGAGGATGGCCCACTCGATGGGCAGCGTCATCAGGTGGCGGTCCGCCTCATCCTTGGTCTGGAAATATTCGGTGCTGCGAGAATCGCAGCCCAGCGCAGAGATCTGGATGATGCGCCGCACTCCGGACTCCGCTGCCGCGGAAAACAGCGCCTTGGGGCCCACTGCGTGGATCAGTCGCATCGAACCCCGCGGCCGGTCCACGAAGACGCCAGCGGCATTGACCACCACATCCACGCCCGTCAGGCGCGGCCGCCATTGCAGCTCGCGCGTATCGCGCGTGAAATCACCCTGGCTTTCGCCCCGCCCGTCCATGCCTGGTCCGACCGCTATCACCCGGTGGCCCGCATCGCGCAATGCACTGCGCAGCCGGCCACCAATGAATCCGCTGGCGCCGGCCAGCAGCACTACGGCCATGGCTGCACGCCGCAATCGTCCAGTTCAACGGCCATCTGGCCTCCACATCAACCGCATCATGTCGACGCTAGTTGTGCAGGGGCCTCCGGCGTTGTCGGCCTGCGCCCCGTATTGCCGTAGGCAGACCGATCAAATGGAAATTACCCCGCTACCAGATGACCACCTGTCTGTCAGGAGAATTGGCCATCGGGTCGCCGGCCTTGCAGCTGAAGGCCGCAGCAAAAGCCGGGACATTGCTGGGCGTTCCATTGGCGCGGATGGCTCCCGGCGAATGCGGATCAGAGGCCAGCTGCACGCGCAGCGCCTCGGGCCGCACCTGGTCGCGCCAGGCCGCGGCAAACCCCAGGAAGAAGCGCTGGTCGCGCGCAAGGCCATCCACCTTCGGATCCGGCTGGTCCTTGGTGGCGCGCTGCATGGCGTCATAGGCGATGCTCAATCCACCCAGGTCCGCGATGTTCTCGCCCAGCGTGAGGTTGCCGTTCACCTTCTCGCCAGGAATGGCTTCGTAGCCGCTGTACTGCGCCACCAGCTTGCCGGTAAGGGCCTGGAATTTCTTCTTGTCCTCCGGCGTCCACCATTCCTCGAAATTGCCGGTGGGTCCGAAGCGCGCACCCTGGTCGTCGTAGCCGTGCGTGAGCTCATGGCCGATCACCGCACCAATGGCGCCGTAATTCACGGCATCGTCGGCCTTGGGATCAAAGAAGGGTGGCTGCAGGATGGCAGCCGGGAACACGATCTCGTTCTGCTGCGGATCGTAGTAGGCATTCACGGTCTGCGGCGTCATATGCCACTCGGTCTTGTCCACCGGCTTGCCGATCTTGTCCAGCTCCCAGCGGTAGTTGAAGGCATCGGCCGCCAGGATGTTGTCGAGGTAGCTCTGCCGTGAAGTGGCCAGGCCGCTCCAGTCGCGCCACTTGGTGGGATAGCCGATCTTGGTAATGAAGGCGCTCCACTTCTCCAGCGCCTTGGCCTTGGTGGCATCGCTCATCCAGGTGAGGTTCTCGATGCGCCCCTTCAGCGCCTCGCGCAGGTTGCCCACCAGCGTTTCCATGCGTGCGCGCGACTCCGGCGGGAAGGCCACCTGCACGTAGATCTGGCCCATGGCCTCGCCGGCCGCACCCTCGATATGGCGCAGCACGCGTTTCCAGCGGGCCCGCTGCTCCTTCTGGCCATTGAGTGTCTTGTTGTAGAACTCGAAGCTCTCGGTGACGAACTCATCGCTCAGGTAGGGCGAGGCGCTGTCCACCAGGTGGTAGCGCAGGTAGCTCTTCCACCGGCCAACAGGTTCGGCGACCAGCATCCGGCTGACTTCGCGATGGAAATCCGGCATGGCCAGCGAGAACTTTGCCGGCAGCGCCACTTTCTGCGACTCGAAGAAGGCCGTCCACGGGAAGTTCGGCGCGAGCTTGTCCGCTTCGGCGGGCGTGACCGGGTTGTAGTACAGCGAGACATCACGCTGCAGCTCTTCCTGGGACTTCGAAGCCCTGGCCAGCCGGGTCTCGAAGGCCATGACGTCCTTCGCTTCGGAAGCCGCGGTGGCGGCCGGTACACCGGACAGCTCCAGCACCTTCGCGATGTGCTTCACATAGGCTTCGCGGATCGCCTTGTAGCGCGCGTCGAAGTAATAGGTTTTGTCGGGCAGCCCGGTGCCGCCCTGTCCGGCAGCGGCCATCTGTATCGAGGAATCCTTGAAGTCCGGCTGCGGGCCGAAGCTGAACAGGGAGTTCTCGCCACGCGCCGCTGTGGCGCGAAGGTATGCCGCAATGGAGGGACCATCCTTCAATCCCTCAATCTCGCCCAGCCGATCCTTCAGCGGCGCAATGCCCTCGGCATTGAGCTTGGCTTCGTCCATGCCCGTGGCCCACAGGTCACCGATGATCTTGTCGATGCCCGCCGGCTCGGCCTTCGCGGCAATCTGCTCGGCCAGCTGCTTCTGCACCTGCAGCGAGCGTTCACGCAGCACATTGAACGCGCCCCAGCGGGTCTGGTCGGCCGGAATGGGATTGCCGGCCAGCCACTTGCTGTTGGCGTAACCCGCAAGATCGGTACAGGCATTCTTCGAGGCGTCCACGTCGGCGGCCAGGAAGCGGATCGGCTGCAACAGCTGCCCCTCATCCAGGCTCCAGGCCGGCGCTGTCTCGGCAACCGTTTTCGGCTCGGCCGCGCGATGACAACCCGCCAGGGCGGTTGCAACAGCCGCGACGAGGACGGCGGGGAAGAGGGATCGGGATGTGGACATGAAGGTCTCCCTGCTACTGGATGGCACCGGATAAGTTGCCGACTATAGCGGGCCGCGCCGGTTCCCTCTGCGCAGCCACTGGCCAATGCATGGGGCGCATGGGCGCTCTCGCATTGGCTAGCCAACCTATTTGTTCCCATTATGGATCAATCAAGGCGAATTTATGCCGTATAGGTGTCGATAGCGTGCTAACTAGCGCCTGCTGCGTGGGGATCGCGATCAAGGCGCGGCGGCGGTTCGAAGACGGAATGGCTATAGTTCGGCCCCAATGTCCGCCGCCATTCCGCCAGCCCACCTTTTTGTAGTCTCTGCACCCTCAGGGGCGGGCAAGACCAGCCTGGTCAAGGCACTGGTGCAGCGACTGCCGGCGCTGAAGGTCTCGACCTCCCACACTACCCGCGCGCGGCGCCCCAACGAGGAAGACGGCCGGGAGTACTTCTTCACCGACCGCGCTACGTTCGACCGCATGGTGAAGGAAGAGGCCTTCCTCGAGCATGCCCAGGTGTTCGACAATTTCTATGGCACCGGCCTGCACCAGCTGGAAGAGAAGCTGGCCGCGGGTCACGACGTCGTGCTGGAAATCGACTGGCAGGGGGCGCAGCAGGTCCGGAAAGCCCTGCCGGATTGCCACAGCATATTCATCCTGCCTCCGTCCCGGGACGCCCTTCGCCAGCGGCTGACCGGCCGGCAGACGGACAGCCAGGCCGTCATCGAGCGGCGGCTGGCCGACGCCGTGAGCGATATGTCCCGCTACCGGGAATTCGACTATGTGGTGGTCAACGACGATTTCGACCGGGCCGTGGGCGAGCTCGCGGCCATTGTCCAGGGCCAGGGGGAGCGCCTGGCCGCCGACCGGCCGGAACTGTCTCAGGTCCTGGCCAATCTGCTAGAATTACCAATCCCCAGACGAACTTAGCGAAGCTCCAACATGGCCCGAGTCACTGTCGAAGATTGCCTGCCCAATGTCGAGAACCTCTTCCAGCTGGTGCTGCTGGCTTCCGCCCGCGCGCGCCGCCTGGCCAATGGGGCCGAACCGACAGTGCCGGTGGACAACGACAAGGTCACGGTAATCGCGCTGCGTGAAATCGCCGAAGGCAACATCACGGCAGAAATGCTGCTGGCGCCCGAGCCGGAACCCGAGCCGATCATCAACGACATCGACGCCCAGCTGGAGAACTTCCGCGCCCCGCAGTTCGGTCTGATCGGGGAGTAACCGCCACCGGTTATGGACTATGCGTCTTCGCTGCTCGGCCTGATTCCAGGGTCCAGCGCAAGGCGCACTCCCGGCCTGAAGGAATTGCTCGGTAAAGCCGAGCAGTACCTGCCACCAGAGCAGGTGACGCGAATTCGCGAGGCAGCCGAGTTCGGCGCCGAAGCCCACCAGGGGCAAAAGCGCCTTTCCGGCGAACCCTACATCGCCCATCCGCTGGCCGCTGCGGAAATCCTCGCCGACCTGCACCTGGACGCCGACACCATAGTCGGCGCCATCCTGCACGACGTCATCGAAGACACGCCGATCGCCAAGGAAGACATCGCGGCGCGCTTCGGCGCCGATGTGGCCGAGATCGTCGACGGCGTCACCAAGCTCGACCAGATCAAGTTCAAGAACCGCGAGGAGGCGCAGGCCGAGTCCTTCCGCAAGATGCTGCTGGCCATGGTGCGCGACCTGCGCGTCATCATGGTCAAGCTGGCCGACCGCACGCACAACATGCGCACCATCGGCGCCATGTCGCCGGCCAAGCGCCGCTCCATCGCGCGCGAGACGCTGGAGATCTACGCGCCGGTGGCCGAGCGCCTCGGCCTGTACAACATCAAGCTGGAACTCGAGGATCTCGGTTTCCGCGCCCTGTACCCGCAGCGTTACCGCGTGATCGAACGCGCCCTGAAGCGCGCGCGCGGCAACCAGAAGGAATTCCTCGGCAAGATCGAGACGCAGCTGCGCGACTCACTCGCCAAGGCCGGCATCCAGGCCACGGTGGAATCGCGCGAGAAGCATCTGTACAGCATCTACCGGAAGATGCGGCGCAAGCGCTCGATGCTGGCGCAGGTGGTGGACGTATACGGCCTGCGCATCCTGGTGGACACCGCCGACACCTGCTATCGCACGCTGGGCGCCGTGCACGCCACCTATCGGCCCATGCCCGGCCGGTTCAAGGACTACATCGCCATTCCGCGCGTCAACGGCTACCAGTCGCTGCACACCACGCTGTTCGGCCCGAATGGCGTGCCCATCGAAGTGCAGATCCGGACCAGCGAGATGCACCAGGTGGCCGAGTCCGGCGTGGCCTCGCACTGGAAGTACAAGACCGGCGCGGCTGCCGGCGGTGGCGACTCCGCACAGCAGGAGCGCGCCCGGGCCTGGATTTCCCATCTGATGGAGATGCAGGCCAGTGGCAACGCCGAGGAATTCATCGAGAGCGTGAAGGTGGACCTGTTCCCGGACAAGGTCTACGTGTTCACGCCCAAGGGCACCATCCTGCGGCTGCCGCGCGGCGCGACGGTGGTGGATTTCGCCTATGCCGTGCATACCGATATCGGCAACCGCTGCGTGGCGGCCAAGGTGGACCGGCGGCTCTCGCCGCTGCGCACGGTGCTGCGCAACGGACAGACGGTGCAGATCATCACCGCCAAGGGCGCCTCGCCGAATCCTTCCTGGGTGAATTTCGTCGCCACCGCCAAGGCGCGCAGCGCCATCCGCCATTATCTCAAGGCGCTGCAGCGCTCCGAGGCCATCGAGCTGGGCCTGCAGCTGCTGAACTCGGCGCTGGAGGAATTCCAGCTCGGCGTCGACCGGGTGGAACCTGCCGCCATGAGCCAGGCGCTGCTGGAATTCAACCTCAAGGACAAAGAAGAGCTGCTGGCGCAGATCGGCCTGGGCGAACGGCTGGCGCCGCTGGTGGCGCGGCGGCTGCTCCCCAGCGGACACGATGACAAGGGCAAGATCACGCCACTGACCGTGGCTGGAACCGAAGGCCTGCTGGTCACCTACGCGCGCTGCTGCCGCCCGATTCCGGACGATCCCATCATCGCCTACCTGTCGGCCGGCCGCGGCATCGTCATCCACCGCGAGACCTGCGGCAATGTCGAGGACTACCACAAGCACCCGGAGAAATGGCAGCCGGTGGCCTGGCAGAAGGAGCTGAACCGCTACTTCAGCGCCGAGGTTCGCATCGAAGCGGCCAACAAGATCGGCATGCTGGCCAGCATCTCGGCCGCGATTGCAGGCACGGGCACAAACATCGGACACGCCAACGTGGAACAGCGCGACGGCGACGTGTCGCTGATCAAGCTGGAAGTGGAAGTGAAGGATCGCAAGCATCTGGCGCGCGTGGTGCGTACCATTCGCCAGATGTCTGAAGTGCTGCGCGTATCGCGCTACCAGGCCTCGCGACGGAGCGAACAGGAAGAATGAGCCGCCAGATCATCAGCACCCCCGATGCGCCTGCAGCCATCGGCCCGTATTCCCAGGCCGTGAAGGTGGGCAACACGGTCTATCTTTCCGGACAGATCCCGCTCGATCCGGCCACCATGCAAATGGTGAGCGGTGACATCGACGCGGAAATCCGCCGCGTGTTCGACAACCTCAAGGCTGTGGCCATCGCCGCCGGCGGCACGCTGAACGATGCCGTGAAAGTGAACGTCTTCCTCACCGACCTCGCCAATTTCGCGCGCGTGAACGAGATCATGGCCACCTATTTCCAGCAGCCCTATCCGGCGCGCGCTGCGGTGGGAGTTGCCGCGCTGCCGCGTGGCGCCCGGGTCGAGGTGGAGTGCATCCTGCACCTGTGAAGGCGCGCGCCGCGCCCGCCCAGCCGGTCACGACCGACCCGCTGTTCCTGCTGCCCTCGCGCTACGAGGACCGCACCCATCTCACTCCCATCGGCGCGCTGCTGAACGGCACACGCGCCGTGGTCGAGGGCGAGGTACAGCTGGCGGATGTGGTGTATCGCCGGCGCCGCTCCCTGCTGGTACGGCTCTCCGATGGATCCGGCTTCCTCAGCCTGCGCTTCTTCTATTTCTCCCGCGCGCAGCAGGAAGGCCTGGCGCGCGGCGCGCGGCTGCGCTGTATCGGCGAAGTGCGCAAGGGCCCGCAGGGCCTGGAGATGGTGCATCCGGAATATCGGCTCATCCGTGGCGCACCCGAACCGCTGGATGACCGGCTTACTCCCGTCTATCCACTGACCGACGGCCTGACGCAGGGCCGGGTACGCGTTGCAGTGAACAAGGCGCTGGCGAAGCTGGCTGCCAATCCGGCGCAGGATCTCCTGCCTGTCGAAGTGGTACAGCGCCTGCATCTGCCCACACTGAGCGAGGCGCTGGAATTCGTGCATCACCCGCCCGTGGGCACTTCGCTGGCGGATCTTGCTGCCGGCCGGCATCCGGCGCAGCGACGGCTGGCCTTTGAGGAATTGCTGGCGCATCAACTCTCATTGCAGCAGCTCAAGCAGCGGATTCAGAGTGAGCCAGCCGAGGCACTGCGGGATGAGGCCGGACTCGAGAAGCGTTTCATCGCGGCCTTGTCCTTCACCCTGACAGGCGCACAGCGGCATGTTCTTGACGACGTCGATGGCGATCTCGCGCGCGAAGTCCCCATGGTGCGGCTGGTGCAGGGCGATGTGGGCTGCGGCAAGACCGTGGTCGCCGCCGCCGCCGCCGCGCGCACCGTGGGCAGCGGCCGGCAGGCGGCGCTGATGGCGCCCACGGAACTGCTGGCCGAACAGCACTGGCGCAGCCTGGACCGCTGGTTCCGGCCGCTGGGCGTGACCGTGGCGCTGCTGTCCGGATCGCAGCCGGCACGCACGCGACGCAGTGCGCTGGAAGCGGTCGGAAGCGGAGAAGTGCAGATCGCCGTGGGCACGCATGCGCTGTTCCAGGAAGGCGTGGTGTTCAAGGACCTTGCGCTGGCCATCGTCGATGAACAGCACCGCTTCGGCGTGCAGCAGCGCCTGCAGCTGAAGGAAAAGGGCCGGCGCGGCGAGCACGCACCGCACCAGCTCATCATGACTGCCACGCCCATCCCGCGCACACTGGCCATGACGGCCTATGCCGACCTCGACGTATCGGTGATCGACGAGCTGCCGCCGGGCCGCACGCCCATCCGCACCGTGGTGCTGGCCGAGGAGCGCCGCGCCGAAGTGGTCGAGCGCATCCATGGCGCCTGCCGCGAGGGCCGGCAGGCCTACTGGGTCTGCACGCTGATCGAGGAATCGGAGGAACTGCGCGCGCAGGCTGCAGAGGAAACCGCCGCACAGCTTGCCGAAGCACTTCCCGGCGTGCGCGTCGGCATTGTCCACGGACGCATGCCGCCGCGCGCCAAGGAGAAGGCCATGCACGATTTCAAGGACGGCCAGACACAGCTGCTGGTGGCGACCACAGTCATCGAAGTCGGCGTGGATGTACCCAATGCCAGCCTGATGGTCATAGAGAATGCCGAGCGCATGGGCCTGGCGCAGCTGCACCAGCTGCGCGGACGCGTGGGAAGGGGCACGCGGGAGTCCAGCTGCGTGCTGCTGTACCGCGCGCCGCTGTCGCAGCTGGCGCGCGAACGGCTGGCCACCTTGCGCGACAGCAACGATGGCTTCGAGATCGCCCGCAAGGACCTGGAACTGCGCGGCCCCGGTGAGCTGCTTGGCACGCGGCAAACCGGCCTTGCCGAACTGCGCGTCGCCGACCTGATACGCGATGCAGATCTCCTGCCGCAGGTGCGCTCGACTGCCGAACAGCTGCTGCGCGAGAATGCGGCCTGCGTCGCGCCACTGCGCGAGAGATGGATAGGCGGAGCCGAGGAATACGGCCGCGTGGGCTGAATGTTCTGCCTGGTTCGGCTATTGCCTGGAGAACACCGTCAGCTCTTCGCACTCGGAGACCGAGAAGCCACGCCCCGCCATCGCGGCATGGACAATGTCGGAGCATTCCTTGCCGTGCAACTCGATGACCATGTGGTCGATCTTGTCGATCCAGCCCAGCGAGCCTTGGCCGAATACCACGCGCTCACTGCCTTCGATGTCGACCTTCAGGATAGACACCCTCTCGTGGCCCGACTCCACGATCAGCTGCTCGATCCCAGTCGCCATCAAGTCTGGCTTCTCGCCATCGCGCGGCTCCCGCACAGCGCGCGCCCACTCCATTCCATCACCAAAGTTGCTGTTGGACTCGACGACGAGCCCGGTCACATGCGACCAAACACCGCTCTGGACGACCCGGTAACGACCTGCGTACGGTTTGAGGTTTTCCTCCAGCGCCTGGAAATTCGACGAATCTGGCTCGACGGCCATGAGGAACGAATCCGGATAGCGACTGAGAAGGTACGCAGCCGAATATCCGCAGTTGGCGCCGCAATCGATGATGAGACCCGCCTTCTTCACATCATCGAGGCAGCGGTATTCTCGCTGCACGAAGATCTGGTGGAAGACGTAACGGTCACTGGTGCCGCCGCGGCAAACGAGAGCATGCCTGGCATGCTTGCTGTGCAGCGTGTACGACGCATTGTCACCAGATGCCTTGACGCCGCGCCGTTTCAGGAACAGGTATTCCACTGCCTGAGGAAGGCCAAGGTTCCCGACTGCCTGCGTCAGCACAACAAGCCGCCGGCGGAACTCCCCGATATACTTGCGCATCTTCTCGCCTTTTCTCAGCAGGTCAGAGCCAGTATAGAAGTGGATTCTTTCGTGTGTCCATTTGGCGGCGCGTGGCATCCGGGTCCGTTCCCGTGACGTCGGTCAACGATCGACTATACGGCGTGCCCGCAGCGCCGCTGGCGCGCCGCGCCTGGCATTATGTGCAACTCATGCGACTGGACCGGCCCATCGGCATCCTGCTGCTGCTGTGGCCAACGCTATGGGCACTGTGGATCGCCGCCGGCGCACTGCCTGGGGCACCACACATGCCCTCCGCAAAGCTGCTGTTCGTATTCATCGCCGGCACCATTGTCATGCGTTCGGCCGGCTGCGTGATCAACGACTTCGCCGACCGCAACATCGATCTGCACGTGAAGCGCACGCGTGGCCGGCCGCTGGCCATGCGGCTGGTTTCGCCCCATGAGGCGTTGGCGCTGTTCGGCGTGCTGGTGCTGCTGGCGTTGTTGCTGGTAACGCGGCTGGACCAGAAGACGGTTTACTTCTCCTTCATCGGCGCGGCACTCACGGTTTCCTACCCGTTCACGAAGCGCTTCTTTCCTCTCCCGCAGTTCTGGCTCGGCGCCGCCTTCGGTTGGGCCGTACCCATGGTCTTCGTCGCCACGCTGGGCATGGTGCCGCGCGTGGGTTGGGTGCTGTTCATCGTCACGGTGCTGTGGGCCGGCGTCTACGACACCATCTACGCCATGGTGGATCGCGACGACGACCTGAAGCTGGGCGTGCAGTCCACGGCGATTGCCTTCGGCGACATGGACACCATGCTTGTCGGGGCCATGCAGGCGATGGTGCTGGGCGGCCTGGTACTCGCCGGCCGCGCCACGGGCATGCACTGGCCCTACTATGCCGCGCTGCTGGCCTCCGCTGCGCTATTCGCCTGGCAGCAATGGCAGATCCGCGATCGCGAGCGCAACGCCTGCTTCAAGGCCTTCATCAACAACCACTGGGTGGGGCTGGTGGTGATGATCGGTGTGGTGGCAGGTCAGTCAGGATGAAACTCATACGACCGTGCCATGGTCGGCGAATTCCTGCCAAGGCTGCCACTGCGCTTTGTCTGTCTGGACACCCTGATGCGCATGAAGGAAGCTGTTGGTCGCCCCAAGGACCTGGAGGATCTGCGCCAGTTGCGTCTGCTGAGCGCGAACGACCGGCATGACTGACCCGATCAAGGCACCGGATGTCGATAGCGCGTGGCGTGAGCACAGCCTTTCGCAGCTGCGCTATTTCAGATCGCTGAGCCTGCGCGCCCGAATGGAGGCCGTGCAGGGCATGGCTGATGTCATTCGTCGTTTCGAGGAAATGCGGCGCCAGGGGAAGCTGCGTTCCAGATGATGCCTTGACAGATCATCGGCCGACGCGAGAGTCTCGGCCACCAGCGGGGGCAGCCAATGACTACAAGAAGAACATTCATCCAGATTGCGGCTGGCGCGGCGTTGCCGGCCTCAGCAGGCACGCTACACACCACCACTGCACAGGCCCTCCCTTTGAGGCGCAATGGCCTGCATGCAGTGGTAGTCGATGAGGATCACGCCGCTTCGCGTGTATTTGGCAGCCGTTTCAATGCCCATGGCCTGAGCGTGCTTTCGTTACGCGAAGGCGATGTCACCTCTGTCTGGCTCCGCGGCATCCGCCCTGAATGGGCGAAGCATCCGGCGACGATTGCAGGGCTTACCACCCCCTCCGTCCTGTTCTGCCTGGAACAGCTGGCGTGGTCGCATGGCCTGCGCGTTGTCTTCCACGCCGAGCACATCGTGCTGGCCGACGGCACCTTCGAGCATCAGGTGCAGCGCGATGCGCAGATGGCCCGCCTCACCGCCTCGAACCTGCAGCGCGCCGGCGCGCGCTGGCCCGCCCGGCTCGCCGATGCCATTGCCACCCGCAGCACAGCACCCGCAGGCCGCCCCGGCCCCAGCCTCGCCGCACTTGAGCCCGCGCTGCCCGAAGGCGCGCAGCTGCTGACGTCCTGGATCATCGCCGCGGCCTGAGCCGCGAGCCCGCTTCCCCGGAGCCCTCATGGCCACGCCACCGAATGTAAGCAACGCCGACTTCAACAAGGTGCTGGCCGCCTGGCGCCAGGCCGTTGGCAAGGACTGGGTATTCACCTCGGAAGAGGATGTCGCGCTGTACCGCGATGCCTACTCACCCTTCTGGGGCGAGCCCGAGGAGCGCAAGGCATCGGCGGCGGTAGCACCCGCTTCACTGGAAGAAGTGCAGGCCGTGGTACGCACGGCGAACCAGTACAAGGTTCCTTTGTACGCCATTTCGACGGGCCGCAATCTCGCCTATGGCGGATCGGCGCCGGTGTACTCGGGCAGCGTGGTGCTGGATCTCAAGCGCATGAACCGCGTGCTCGAAGTGAACGAGCGCAATGCATACGCGCTGGTAGAACCCGGCGTCAGCTACTTCGACCTGTACGAGCACATCACCAAGGCCAATGTTGACGTCTGGATCGATCCGCCGGACCCGGGCTGGGGCAGCGTGATCGGCAATGCGCTGGACGGCGGTGGCGGCTGGACGGCCTCGCCCTTCCGCGATCACTTCGGCGCCCATTGCGGCATGGAAGTGGTGCTGGCCAATGGCGAGGTGGTGCGCACCGGCATGGGCGCGCTGCCGAATTCAAAGAGCTGGCAACACAACCGCTGGGGCTTCGGGCCCTGGGTGGACGGCCTGTTCCGGCAGGGCAACATGGGCATCGTCACCAAGATGGGCTTCCATCTGATGCCGCGGCCCGAGGCCATGCAGTCGGCCACGGTGCAGGTGATGGGCGAGGAAGACATCGTTCCGCTGCTCGATACGCTGAACCTGCTGGAGAACCAGCATGTAGTGAACGGTTCCACATCGCTGTTCGGTGGCCCGCGGCCGCCGGGCGCACCTGCTGGCGGTGCTACCTGGACCGCACAGGTCCCCATCTATGGCCCCGAGAAAGTCGTGCGCGCACAGATGGAATATTCAAAGGAGAAGTTCTCGAAGATCGCGGGCGCGAAGTTCAGTGAAGGCGAACTGCTGCGCACGCCGCTGGACGCCGCCACGCTGAACCGCGTGCGCAAGGTGAGCTTCGGCGTGCCCGATCTCTCCACCTTCGCCATGCTGGGCCGCAACCAGGCCAACCCCGCGCCGCCCGGCGGGCATATCGGCTTCTCGCCCATCATTCCGCGTACTGGCGAGTCCGTGCTCGAGTACGTCAGGTTCTATCGCGACAACCTGCCCGCGGTGTCCGAAGGTGGCACGCTGCGCTTCCAGGGCCCGGTGTTCATGACCAACTGGGACCGCACCATGGTGGCGATGATCATGTTCCCCATCGGCCGGGACAAAGTGATGAACGCCAAGATGCGCGCCGCCTTCGAGAAGTGGGTGCACCTGGCGGCCGAGCGCGGCTGGGCCGAGTACCGCGCACCGGCGGCATTCCAGGATCTGTGCGCGGGCACCTACTCATACAACAACCACGCCCTGCGACGCTTCCGCGAGACCATCAAGGATGCCGTGGATCCAAACGGCATCCTCTCGCCTGGGCGGTATGGCGTGTGGCCGAAGCACCTGCGCAAAGCCTGAGGCACCCATGGCTACGCCGCCGAATGTAAGCAACGCCGACTTCAACAAGGTGCTGGCCGCCTGGCGCCAGACAGTCGGTGCAGACTGGGTGTTCACCTCGCCGGAAGACGTAGCGCTGTACCGCGATGCCTACTCGCCCTACTGGGGTGAGAAGGAAGAACGCGTAGCCTCGGCTGCAGTGGCGCCGGCCAGCGTGGAAGAAGTGCAGGCGGTTGTGCGCATGGCGAACCAGTACAAGGTGCCGCTGTACGCAATTTCCACTGGCCGCAATCTCGCCTACGGCGGATCTGCCCCGGTGTACTCGGGCAGCGTGGTGCTGGACCTCAAGCGCATGAACCGCGTGCTCGAAGTTAACCAGCCCAATGCCTATGCGCTGGTCGAGCCTGGCGTGAATTATTTCGATCTGCATGAGCACATCACCAAGGCCGGCCTGGATGTGTGGATCGATCCACCCGACCCGGGCTGGGGCAGCGTGATCGGCAATGCGCTGGATGGCGGCGGCGGCTGGACAGCCTCGCCCTTCCGCGACCACTTCGGCGCCCACTGCGGCATGGAAGTGGTGCTGGCCAATGGCGAGATCGTGCGCACCGGCATGGGCGCGCTGCCGAATTCCAAATCCTGGCAGCACAACCGCTGGGGCTTCGGGCCCTGGGTGGACGGCCTGTTCCGGCAGGGCAACTACGGTGTCGTAACCAAGATGGGCTTCCATCTGATGCCGCGTCCCGAAGCCATGCAGACGGTGACCGTACAGGTCACGCGCGAGGCGGACGTGATCCCGCTGGTCGACACGCTGAACCTGCTGGAAAACCAGCATGTAGTGAATGGCTCCACCTCGCTGGGTGGAGGGCAGCCCGGCGCCGGGGGCAACGCCGGCGCCACGGCCTGGTCCGCCTCCCTGCCCATCTACGGACCGGAGAAAGTGGTACGCGCGCAGGTGGAGTATTGCCGCGACAAATTCTCGAAGATCGCCGATGCGCGCTTCACCGAGGGCGAACTGTTTCGCACACCGCTCGACGCAGCCACGCTGGCGCGCGTGCGCAAGGTGAGTTTCGGCATACCGGATCTCTCCACCTTCGGCCTGCTCGGCCGCAACGCTGCGAACCCCTCACCACCGGGCGGCCATGTGGATTTCTCGCCCATCCTGCCGCGCACCGGTGAAGCCGTGCTGGAGTTCATGCGCCTCTACCGCGAGAAGCTGCCGGAGCTTTCGGAAGGCGGCGCGCTGCGCATCCTGGGCCCGGTGTTCATGACCAACTGGGACCGCACCATGGTCGCGCTGCTGATGTTCCCCATCGGCCGCGACCCGCAGATGAACGGGCGGATGCGCAATTCCTTCCGCCACTGGGTGGAACTGTGCGCCGAACATGGCTGGGGCGAGTACCGTGCACCCGCTGTATTCCAGGACGATGTCGCCAAAGCCTATTCATACAACAACCACTCGCTGCGGCGCCTGCGCGAGACCATCAAGGACGCCGTGGATCCCAACGGCATCCTGTCTCCCGGCCGGTACGGCGTGTGGCCGAAGCACCTGAGGAAGGTCTGAAGATGAAATGTGCAATGACCATGCTGCTGCTGGCTGCTGGCTGTATGTCCGCCCATGCGGCAGAACCCATGGCGCCGGCCTCCGGCGAGGCCGTGTACAAGCGCTGGTGTTCGCACTGCCATTCGGCAGGGCGCGGCAATCCCGGCACCGAGTCACTGCAGGTGAAGTACGGCGGCAAGGTGCCAGCGGTGCTGCTGGATCGCACCGACCTGGACTCCGCGGCAGTAAAAGTGTTCGTGCGCCAGGGCGTGCTGTCCATGCCCCCGTTCCGCAAGACCGAGATCACTGACGCGGAGCTGGTGGCACTGGGCGATTACATCTCGAAGAAGAACGCCAAGCCCTGATGTCGCCGCGATTGCGGGTCCTGGGCGTCCTCGCATCCGCCCTGCTGGCGGGCGGATGCCAGACACTGCGGCAGCAGCCGCCTCATCTCTCCGGCGCCACGCACTGGTACCGCGATTCCGCCGAAGCCCATGCCATCTACCAGCAGACCTACCATGCCGCCGAACAGTCGGTGCGAATGCGCGCTGCCGGCCTGCGCCCGCGCAGCTGGGCAGTGATCCTGGATGTCGATGAGACCGTGCTCGACAACTCGGAGTACCAGAAAGAACTCGATCTCGCTGGCATGGATTACACAGAGTCCACCTGGAACCAGTGGGTGGCGCGCGGCGCAGCGGTGCCGCTGCCTGGCGCCGCGGGATTCACCAGCGCGGTGCGGCAGATGCAGGGTCAGGTGATCCTGGTTACCAATCGCTCGCAGGCGCAATGTCCCGTCACGGAGGAAAACCTGCGCAAGACCGGCATCCCATTCGACCGGCTGCTGTGCCAGACCGGCACCGAGGACAAGAACCCGCGCTTCCGATCCGTCCAGGAAGGCACGTCCGAAGGAACCGCTCCGCTGCAGGTACTGGCGTGGGTCGGTGACAACATCGGCGATTTTCCGGGGCTCTCACAAGACAAGTACGATCCCGGTGAATTCGGCACGCACTTCTTCATGCTGCCGAATCCCCTGTATGGATCGTGGGAAGGCAATCCGGCGAAGTAGCGGGTGCTTTCGGTCATTTTTCTTCAGCGCATGGCGCGGCTACGCACGAATTGCGTGATGATCCACTTCTCCCCGCGCGTGGTCGGACAACCGGCATGCAGCATCCGCAGATCCGGCTGCAGATCGGCCAGCGCATTGACGAAGTAGATGCCTCCGCCCAGCGTGCCGCGATGCGAGAAGCCGAGCTTTGGAAAAGCCGTCTCACCGCCGTCGTAGTCATCGTTGAGATAGATCAGGAACGTGATCAGCCGCTGCCCGTTGCGCGCAATCTCCGCCGCGTAGTCGTCGGTCGACTGGGGATCGACGAAGTCGAAATGATCAGCTATCTGCTCGCCGGGAAAATAGTGCAGCACTGAAGGCGCTTCCATCTGCTGCTCGGGAACGCCGCAGGCGGCCGCCATGCGTGCCTGCAGCAGCACATGCGCCAGCTGCACGGTGCGCAGGTCGAAGTTGGCGATGGTGTTGTTGCGATGGGCGGCGACGATGTCCTGCCTGGCCACGGGGTCATACACCCTGGCCGGCTCGAGGCGCCCGACGGCCAGTGCGATGAAGAATTCGCACAGCTCCGGGCGCACCAGACCTGTGAACGTGCTGACGCGCGGCTCCTGCGATTTCACTTCCGGCGCCGGCGCCTGGCGCCAGCGCTCCAGCTGTACTGCCGCAGCAAGACCGCGCCAGGATGGCTGCGCCGCGGCCGCCATCTCCTGCGCCAATTCGCGGTCATCGCAGAGCGCCAGCAGCTGGCGTTGCGCGATATTCCAGCCCGCTTCCGCGGAACGGCACAGCCAGTCCAGTGCTGCACGCCAGTCCGGTGGGCCCGCAATGCCCATGGCCACCAGGGCCGCAGCTCGCGCAGCACCGGCGCCGTGTCCCTGCGCACAGGCATCGGCGATGAACCGCAGCCCTTCGGCGGGAAGATGCGGCGAACGATCTCCAGTCAGCAGCCGGATGCCCAGCTGATCCGTACAGCCGGCATCACCTGCGGCCGTGCCTCGCGCCAGTTCGTTGATCGCCGCATCATGCTGGCCCGCCGCATCGCATTGCGCGGCACGGATCAAAAATTCGGAGGCGGCCTGTTGCATCCGGTGGCCGCTTCAGGCTCAGGCCCGGCGCAGCGCTCGATTCAGCGCCAGCGTCGAAAGCAGCAGCAACGCCGCGCCGGCGTTATGCGCCGTGGCCAGCCACAGTGGAAAGCCCTGCTTCACCATGGTGATGCCGATGGTCAGTTGCAGCAGCAGCGCCGCCAGCACGGCAATGGCTGCCCAGCGCCGGTTGTTTCCGGGACGCCCCCGCAGGCTGGCGATGGCTGCGATCAGCAGCGCCAGCGTCGCCACCATCGCGCCCAGGCGATGCGTGAAGTGGATGGCCACGCGTGCAGGATGATTCAGCACGCCACCTTCATAGTTGGTGCCCAGTCCGCGCCACAGCACGAAGGCATCGCGGTAGTCCGCATCCGGCCACCAGGATGCCTGGCAGGTCGGAAAATCCGGACAGGCCACTGCGGAGTAGTTGGTGCTGGTCCAGCCGCCGAGGATGATCTGCACCGCCAGCGCGATGAACGCAATCACCGCGGTGCGGCGCACGGCTGGCGATGCCGGCAGCAACATTGCCGCCGCACTGCCGCCACCCAATGCCGAGACGCTGCCCGACCAGGGCGAAGAGGAACGGCGCCGCAGGCTCAGCCACAGCCACCACAGCAGCGACAGCGTGGTGAGCCCGAAGATGAGATGCAGCGTGACGATCAGCGGCTTCAGCAACAGCGTCACCGTCCACATGCCCAGCAACCCCTGGAAGATCACCAGCACCACCAGCGACAGCGGCAACCCCAGCGGCACGCCCGGCTGCCGGCGCCAGCGCCAGGCAAACACGGCGATGACAAGAATGATGAGCCCCAGCGTCGATGCTCCGTAGCGGTGGATCATCTCGCGCCAGGCCTTGCCCACATGCAGCGGCGCCTGCACGGTGCCGGCCTCGGCCGCTGCGGCCTGTGCTGGCGTCACGTGCCCATAGCAACCGGGCCAGTCCGGACAACCCAGGCCCGCATCGCTTAACCGCACATAAGCGCCGAACACCACCACGCAGAACGCCAGCAGCATGCCGGCGAGAGCAAGGCGACGCAGGATATTGATGCGGTACATGCGGCGCTATCCGATGTGCGAGAGCTTCAGCAGCTTCTTCAGGTCTTCGAGCAGGCCGCGCGGGCTTTCACGCACGTCGTAGCGCATCACCAGGTTGCCCAGTGGATCCACCACGAACAGCGAATGCGAGAGATCCCCCTGCGGCAGCAGGCCAAGCAGTTCCTCGCGGCCGCCGTTGCCGACATCGAACACCTTGATGCCCTGGTGTTCGGCATCGAGGTAGGCCGTGTCGCAGCAGTTGCCGGTGGCAATCAGTACCCAGTTCAGGCGCGTGAGGTCCCTGCCCAGCGACAGCCGCGTCTGCCGCGCGAACACCAGCGCCTCGCGGCAATCCGCATTGCAGGCACCGTCACCCACGTATACCAGCGCCCATTTGTCGCGCAGTGGCGCGGCGCCTTCTGGCAATTGCCGGATGGGCTGCAGCAGCTCGCCATGGTTGGTGCTGCCGGAGGGCCGCCAGCCAAAGCCGTAGTACAGGGTAAAGGAGGCCACCAGCGGCAGCGCAAACAGTGCGATCAACAGCAGCATCGTGCGGCGCGGGTGCCGCGTGGTTTCAGTCATGCCCTTCTCTTCAGGTTCAAGCCGATGTACATGGCCACGGCGAGCAGCGCGAAAGCCCACCACTGCACGGCATAGGAATAATTGCGGTCCGGGGAAATGCCGGGCGGCCGCCAGTCCCGAAGATACCCGGGAGCGCCACCGGCATCCAGAAGCAGCACCGGCTGCAGCAGTTCCGCGCCCCAGGCCCGCTGCAATTCCTCGTGCGCCGGAAAGCTGGTGATCCGCGGCCATGGCCCTTCCAGCGCGGGCGGCTGGCGGCCCGAGGCCATGCCGGCCACCGGCAGCGTGGACAGGCGACCGGTAAGCACCTGTACGCCGGAGGCATCGAATGAGATTTCGGGAAGACGGTCGCGGTAGCCGGTGAATGGCAGCCAGCCCCGGTTGACCAGCAGCTGGCTGCCATCTGCCAGCTTCAGCACGCTGAGCACCTCGTAGCCCGGCGCACCTTCATGCGAGATGTTGTCCAGCAGGAACTGCTTCTGCGTATCGAATTCGCCGCGCACGCGTACGCGCGTGAAGCGCTCCAGCTGCCCCAGCGATGCGGCACTGGCCTCCACCGCCGGCACATCGGTGCGCGAGAATTCCGCCCATTGCACGCTGCGGTGTTCACCGCGATGCCACTGCCACCGGCCAAGCGACACGAACAGCGGCACCACCAGGACAATCGCGAGGGTCCACTGCCAGCGGGGAGCGAAGCGCAGAGCCAATTCTCACCTTCGGCCGGGATGCCGGCCTTTATAATCGCCGCATGGACATCGCCCGCCTGCTCATCATCGCCGTCCTGTTCGCCATCATCTTCAGCCTCGGCAGCGCCCTGTTCCAGCTGTCCCGCGGCAAGGGGGACTCGAGCAAGATGCTGAAGGCGCTGACCTGGCGCATCGCGCTGTCAGTGGGCCTGTTCCTGCTGCTGCTGGCCGCCTGGAAGATGGGGCTCATCCGCCCCAACGGCGCTCAGTAAGCGTCAGATCCAGTAGACGAAGACGAACAGGATCAGCCAGACCACGTCCACGAAGTGCCAGTACCAGGCCACCGCCTCGAAGGCGAAGTGGCGCTGCGGCGTGAAATGGCCCTTCATGCAGCGGAACCAGATCACCGTCAGCATGATGGCGCCGATGGTCACGTGCAGGCCGTGGAACCCGGTCAGCAGGAAGAACGTGGCGCCGTAGATGCCGGTGGACAGCCGCAGACCCAGCTCGGTGTAGGCGTGGTGGTATTCGGTGGCCTGCAGGTACACGAAGGTGAAGCCCAGGATCCACGTGGCGGCCAGGAAGATGTTCAGCACGGCGCGATTGCCGGAGCGCAGCGCGTGGTGCGCGATGGTGATCGTCACGCCTGAGGTCAGCAGGATGGCGGTGTTCACGGCCGGCAGGCCGAAGGCCGGAATCGTCTGGAAAGTGCCATCGGCCTTGCCGCCGATCACGCCCGGGCCGTTTGTGGGCCAGGCGGCATCGTAGTTCTGCCAGATCAGCAGCTTGTTGAAGATCTTCACGCCCTCGCCGGAGAGCCAAGGCACCGACAGCTCGCGCGCATAGAACAGTGCGCCGAAGAACACGGCGAAGAACAGCACCTCGGACATGATGAACCAGATCATTCCCATGCGGAACGAGCGGTCCACGTCCAGGTTGTAGATGCCGGCCTGGTTCTCGCCGATCACGGTGCGGAACCACAGGATGAACATGCAGGCGATCAGCACCGCGCCCGGCAGGAACGCCAGGCCGCCGGCCCATTCGTTCATGAAGCTGACGGCGCCGGCCATGAGCACGAAGAGTCCGATGGACCCCAGGATGGGCAGATAGCTGCCATGGGGAACGTAGTAGCGGCTGGCGTCGTGCGATTCGATATGTGTGCTCATGTCTCTACCCGGAAGAAAGTCTCAGCGCCGGGCAACCGGCGCCTTGGTGTCGTAAAAAGTGTAGGAAAGGGTGATGCGATCCACGTGCTTCGGCAGCGCGGGATCGACGAAGAAGCGCACCGGCATGTCGCGCGTCTCATCCACGCCGAATTTCTGCGGCGTGAAGCAGAAGCACTCGGTCTTGTGGAAATAGGCCATCACATTCGATGGTGCGATATCCGGCACGGCCTGCGCCCAGGTGGCATGCCCGGTGCGGTTGCCGGCCAGGAACTTTGCCTCGTACAGTCTGCCCGGCTGCACCTGCATGCTCTGCACTTCGGGCCGGAACTCCCAGGCGCCCACCGTCGGCAGGTTGGCCACGAATTCCACGGTGATGGTGCGTGTTTCGTCGACCACCGTGGGCAGCGCCGCGGCGCGCGTCAGGTCGCTGCGATTGCCGTAGCCCGTCACCGCGCACAGCACGTTGTACAGCGGCACCAGCGCGAATCCAAAACCGAAGGCGCCAACTGCCACCAGCGCGAGACTCAGTGCCAGCCTGCGGGTCGCCCTGCGCTTTTGGGGACTGTGCTCCATCAATGCCGGTTCACGAAGGCCACGATGAAGCCCACATAGATGGCCACCGCAAACAGTGCCAGCAGCAGCACATTGCGCCGGATGCGCTTGCGGCGCTCCGGGTCGATCTGCGTGTGGGCCGGGTTCTGCATCGGTGAACCTGTGCTAGTGGGTGATCGTGCCGCGGTTGATGACTTCAGCCGACGGCGGGTTTTCCCAGGTGTGGTACGGCGCCGGCGAAGGCAGCTCCCACTCCAGTCCGTGCGCGCCTTCCCAGACGCGGTCCGAGGCCCGCACGCCACCCTTCACGCACTGCCAGATGCAGATCGGGAACAGCAGCTGCGACAGTCCGAATCCAAAGCCGCCCAGCGAGGACACCATGTTCCACTCGGCGAACTGCGTGGAGTAGTCCGGGATGCGCCGCGGCATGCCGGCCAGGCCCAGGAAATGCTGTGGGAAGAACAGCACGTTCACGAAGATGGCCGACAGCCAGAAATGCGCTTTGGCCAGCTTCATGTTGTACATGTGGCCGGTCCACTTGGGCAGCCAGTAGTACACGCCGCCCATGATGGTGAAGATGGCGCCGGGCACCAGCACGTAGTGGAAGTGCGCCACCACGAAGTAGGTATCGTGGTACTGGAAGTCCGCCGGCACCATGGCCAGCATCAGGCCCGAGAAGCCGCCGATGGTGAACAGGATGAGGAAGGCGATGGCGAACAGCATGGGCGGCTCGAAGCTGATCGAGCCCTTCCACATCGTCGCCGACCAGTTGAACACCTTCACGCCCGTGGGTACGGCGATGAGCATGGTGGTCAGCATGAAGAACATCTGACCCGCCAGCGGCATGCCCACCGTGAACATGTGGTGCGCCCACACGATGAACGACAGGAAGCCGATCGAAGCCGTGGCGTACACCATCGACTCGTAGCCGAACAGCGGCTTGCGCGAGAAGGTGGGGATGATCTCCGACACCACGCCGAAGGCCGGCAGGATCAGGATGTACACCTCGGGATGGCCGAAGAACCAGAAGATGTGCTGGTACAGCACCGGGTCGCCGCCACCAGCCGAGTTGAAGAACGTCGTGCCGAAGAAGTGGTCGGTGAGCAGCATGGTCACTGCGCCCGCCAGCACCGGCATCACCAGGATCAAGAGATACGCGGTGATCAGCCAGGTCCAGCAGAACAGCGGCATGCGCAGCAGCGTCACACCCGGCGCGCGCATGTTCATCAGCGTGACGATCACGTTGATGGCGCCCATGATCGAGGAGATACCCATCATGTGCACGGCGAAGATGGCCATCGGCAGCGCATCGCCACCCTGCACGGTCAGCGGCGGATACAGCGTCCAGCCGCCGGCCGGCGCACCGCCCGGCACGAAGAAGCTCAGCAGCATCAGCGTGAAGGCAAACGGCAGGATCCAGAAGCTGAAATTGTTCATGCGCGGCAGCGCCATGTCCGGCGCGCCCACCTGCATGGGGATCATCCAGTTGGCCAGCCCGACCCAGGCCGGCATGACGCCGCCGAAGATCATGAAGATGGCGTGCATGGTCGTCATCGAGTTGAAGAACTGCGGATCGACGAACTGCAGGCCCGGCTTGAACAGCTCCAGGCGGATAACCATGGCCATCGCGCCGCCGATGAAGAACATCAGGCCGGCGAACACCATGTACATGGTGCCGATGTCCTTGTGATTGGTGGTC
>Ga0164241_10000339_pt1 | contig 95057 bp, 77 predicted proteins | sample OricomyardsoilBY_FD_108780 | JGI IMG/M metagenome (GOLD analysis project Ga0164241, IMG submission 108780) | Backyard soil microbial communities from Emeryville, California, USA - Original compost - Back yard soil (BY) | ecosystem: Environmental > Terrestrial > Soil > Unclassified | place: USA... | reverse complement strand
TCGTTAAAACTGGTGGCCCAGTTGCGGCTAGAGGCTGCATTGCGCAGCGTAATATTTGCGCTAGTAGCGGCCAGAGTTACATCCCGGTCTGTGTCTAATAAATCATTGGCATTAACCGTTAAAGCTGCCGACTGAGTAAAACCTGCTACCGGCAGAATTAAATTACCGGTGCCTGTAGTGGTTAAACTCAATGTGCTGCCAACAGTGGTGTCCGCACCCAGCGTTAAATCGGCGTTAGTAGTAGTGAGGTTGACGTTTCCACCTGAATTAGCGGCACTGAGCGTTAGGCCATCACTATCCACCAAACTGAAATCACCTGCACCCGTTAAAGCCAAACTTAAATCGGTAAAACTTGTTGCCCAGCTGTGTGCAGAGGTCGCGTTGCGCAGGGTGATATTCGCATTGGTAGCTGCCAGAGTTAAATCGCGGTCTGTATCTAAAATGTCATTGGCATTAATTGTTAAGCCTGCTGGCTGGCTAAGGCCTGTCAGCGGAATAATCACATTGCCTGTACCCGTGGTAATGAGGCTTAAATTACCGCTGACCGCTGGGTCACTGCTGAGGATTAAATCCGCATTGGTAGTGGTAAAACTCGCATTGCCTCCGGCAGTGACTGAGGTGAGTGTTAAAGCATCGCTATCGGTTAAAGCAAAATCGCCGGAGCCTGTGAGCGCTAAAATTAAATTATTAAAACTCGTATTCCAGGTGCGCGCGGCGGCGGCATTGCGCAGCGTAATATTTGCGCTTGCAGCAGCCAGAGTTACATCTCGGTCGGTATCTAATAAATCATTGGCATTAATGGTTAATGCACCCGCGTGTGATAAACCGCCCAGGGGAATAATCAGGTTGCCGCTGCCGGTGGTACTTAAACTTAAACTGCCGCCAACACTTGGCGCGGCACTGAGGGTTAGATCGGCGTTGCTGCTGGTGAAGCTGGCGCTGCCGCCGGTATTAATAACGCTAAGCGTTAAGGCATCGCTGTCGGTTAAGGCAAAATCACCGGCGCCGGTTAAGGCCAAACTTAAATCGGTAAAACTCGTCGCCCAATTGCGCGCAGAGGCGGCGTTGCGCAGGGTGATATTGGCGCTGGTGGCCGCCAGAGTTAAGTCCCGGTCGGTATCTAAAATGTCGTTGGTATTAATGGTTAAAGCGGCCGTTTGAGTGAGACCTGCCAGGGGAATAATCACATTGCCGCTGCCGGTGGTAATTAGGCTTAAATTACCGCTTATTGCTGGGTCGCCACTGAGGGTTAAATCCGCGTTGGTAGTAGTAAAACTCGCGTTGGCGTCGCTGCTGGCGGAGATGAGGGTTAAGGCGTTGCTATCGGTTAAGGCCAGATCACCGCCGCCGCTGAGGGCGAGGGTTAAGTCGTTAAAAGCGGTAGCCCAAGAGCGGGCAGCGGCGGCATTGCGCAGGGTGATGGACGCGCTGGTCGCGGCGAGGGTTAGGTTGCGGTCGGTATCCAATACATCATTGGCGTTAATGCTTAAACCAGCCAATTGAGTAAAACCCGCCACGGGCAAAACGACATTACCGCTGCCGGTAGTGGTTAGGCTGAGCGTGCCACTGACACTGGTATCGGTTGCGAGGGTTAAGTCGGCGCCGGTGGTGGTGAGGCTCACAGCGCCACCACTGCTGGCGGCGGTGAGGCTGAGGGCGTCGCTATCGGTGAGGCTAAAAGCGCCGCTGCCGCTGAGGTTTAAATTCAGCGAGGTAAAGGCCGTCGCCCAGCTGCGCGCCGCGCTGTTATCACGCAGGGTGATACTGGCCGCGCCCGCGCTGAGGCTGATGTTGCGGTCGGTATCCAACACATCATTGGCATTGAGTGTCAGCCCCGCCGCCTGGCTAAGGCCCGCCAGCGGAATAATCAGATTGCCGGTGCCGGTGGTGAGCAGGCTTAAATTACCGGCTACCGCAGGGTCGCTGGCCAGGGTTAAATCGGCATTGCTGGTAGTGAAACTGGCGTTGCCGCCGGTGGTGGCGGAGGTGAGGGTCAGGGCATTGCTATCGGTGAGGGCAAAATCGCCGCTGCCGGTCAGCGCCAGGGTTAAATCGTTAAAACTGGTCGCCCAGCTGCGGGCGGCATTGGCGCTGCGCAGGGTAATGGCCGCCGAGCTTGCCGCCAGGGTTAAGTCCCGGTCGGTATCGAGCAAATCCGCCGCGTTGATGGTGAGGCCAGCAGGCTGGGAGAGGCCGCCGGTGGGGATGAGGACGTTGCCGCTGCCGGTGGTGAGCAGGCTTAAATTACCCGTGATAGCCGGGTCGGTGCTGAGGGTGAGATCGCCGTTGGTAGCGGTAAAGCTGCTGTTGCCGGTGCTGCTAGCCGCTAGCAGGGTCAGGGCAGAGTTGTCGATGAGGCTGAGGCTGCCGCCGCCGGTGAGGGCCAGGGTTAAAGTATCAAAAGCGGTATTCCACTGCATGCTGCTGGCGGCGCCGCGCAGGGTGATGGTGGCGTTGCTGGCGCCAAGGCTTAGCGTGCGGTCGGTATCCAACAGGTCGTTGGCATTAATACTTAAGCCTGCCGACTGGGTCAGGCCCGCCACCGGCACAATTAGATTGCCGCTGCCGGTGGTGGCGAGGCTCAGGGTGCCCGCCACACTGGTGTTGGCGGCCAGGCTCAAATCGGCATTACTGGTGGTGAAGCTGGCGTTGCCGCCGGTGCTGATGGCGCCGAGGGTCAGGCCGTTGCTGTCGGTGAGGCTGAAATCCCCAGCGCCGGTGAGCGCCAAAGCAAGGCTGGTGAAACTGGTGGCCCAGCTGCGGTTGCTGGCGGCGTTGCTGAGGGTGATGTCCGCCGCTGCTGCGCTGAGGCTTACATCATTGTTGCTATCCACCAGGTTGGTGGCGCTGAGGGTGAGGTTGCCCGCCGTAGTCCAACCCGCATCGGGTATTACTAACTGGCCTGCCGCCAGGTTGAAGCTCGCCGCGCCGCTAATCACCGGCGCGCTTTGCACCAGGGTGAGGTTGCCGCTCGTGGGCAGGCTCAGGTCTAAATCGCCGTTCACATTCAGGCTGGTGAGGCTGAGGCCCTGGCTGTTGCTTAGGTAAGCACCGCCGTTGCTGGTGGTAAGGCTCAGGCTGCCAAGCGTTGTCTCCAGGCGGTCGCTGATGCTGCCGAGGCTAGTGCCCGCCGTTAGGCTAGCACTGGTGCCGACAAGATTCACTGTGGCGCCGTTGGCATCCAGGATGGCGCCCGCTGCGCTTAATGTAGTGCTGCTGGCATCCACCCGTCCCAAGGCCAGGCTGCCGCCGCTGGCGGTAATGCTCACCGTACCGCTGCCTGCGTCTACCCGCCCGCCGCTGCTAAAGGTGACGTTGTTGGTGGCGGTAAGGCTAATGGTGGTGGCGTTATCCAGGGCGCCTATGGTGTCGGCCATCACCTGGTTGATGAGTAAGTCGCGCCCGGCACTGAGGGTCAAACTGCCGTTAGAGCCATTGAGTTCAATCGGCGCATTGGCGACGGTTAAATCGCTGCCCGCGCCAGAGGTGATCAGCATGCTGCCGCTCTGGGGCCGCACCGAGGCCAGCAGCAAGGCATCCGTATCGTTGAGCGTAATGGTGTTAGTGCCGGTGTTTTTGAGGGTGAGCAGGTTGGTGGTGGAGTTAATCAACAGGTTGCCACCGGTGCTTGCGGTGTCCACAAAAAGGTGCTGGGCGCCTAGGCTGAGAGTGCGCCCAGCGGCCTCGGCGCGCACATCCGGCGCCTGCAGCATTAACAAGTCCGCCATGCTGATGCCCAGTTGCGGCACCTGGATGTAACTGCTGGAGATTAAACTCAGGTCGTTGCCGCCAAACACAGTGCTGTTGGTGGTGAGTATGGCCCCGCTGGCCGTCACACTGCTGCTATCGAGGGCACTTATCCGGCTGATGCTCAGCCCGTCCGCCTCAGTAAGGCTGACATCCCCCGCCGCACTGCTAGCATCCAAAACGCTGATGTCGGTCTCAAGGCCGGTGATACCCAACTGACCGGAGAGAATGGCACCCCCACTGGCAGCGCTGGCGCTGATGTCGGTGCGGCTGTTGCCGCTATCCAAAATACTGCCACCGCTTGCCGTCACCTGGATGGCATCCGCCGCGTTGGCGCTGGAACTTAAGCCCGTAACCGAGGCATTGCCCAGGGTAGTGGTGATGTTAATTTTGCCCGCACCGGCGGCCAACACGGCGCCGTCCGACACACTAAAGCCCGTGCCCGCCGTGGCATTGATGTTAAGGCCATCGCTGGCGGTATTGGTGTCGGAATCGGCAATGGTGCCGCCGGTAAAACTAATCACCCCGCTGGCGTTTAGGTTGAGGGTGCGCACGGCGCCGAAGCCGTCCAGGTTCAAGGAGGCATCGGAAGTGATGTTACCTACGCCAGCCCCTGCGGCGGTGAGCGTCATAGTGGTGCCAGCAATGGCGCCGCTGAGGCTTAAATTGCCGTTAGCCGCATTAATTTCTACCGTACCGGCCCCGGCATTGGCCGCAGAGGACGCACCAAAGGTCACGCTATTGGTGGCGTTGAATCTGAGAATATTGGTATTGGAGACGGCACCCACCGTATCGCGCAAAGCGCCATTTACGATCAGGTTTCTACCCGCGTTAAACGTAAGCGTGCCAGTTTCATTATTTAATTCAATGTTGGAGCCAACCGTTAAATCCGTACCGGCGCCAGAGTTAATTACCGTAGTGCCCGAAATAGGGCTTACCGAAACAGTGGTTACGGCATTGGCATCGTTAAACGTCAGCGTGTTGCTGGAGCCATTGGTAACACTGAGCAAATTCACCGCAGTGGTAAAAATGGAATTACCGCCAGCCGCACTGCTGATGAGATTGAGGTGATTAGCGGCTAAGGAAACGGTGCGCCCGTTGTTCTCATCAACGACATCAGTCCCCCACAGAGAGAGATTACCCGTAACCGTCAGGCCATTTTGCGGTACAGCAATGACGTCACCAGAGGTCAGGGTAAGATTGGCTCCCGCAAAGACCGTGCTGTTGTTGGTAAATATTTGCCCGCCAGCAAAGACCTCTGCCGTGGTCGCCGCCGACAGCCGCGTGACACGCACCGAGTCAAATTCGCCTATGTTAATAGCTCCATTCGTACTCAGGGCGTCCAGGTAGGTGACGGTGGAATCAATGTCCGTTACGCCATCCCGCCCCGACAAAATGACCCCGCCGTTGGCATGGAAGGTACTCACGTCGTACAGGGTGGTGCCGCCATCGAGGATACTACCCGCGCTGGCAGTAACTCTTATCGCGTCGCTGGCATTGGCAGCAGACCCCAGCCCCGTAATGGTGGCATTGCCGGTTGTGGCGGTGATATTAATTTTGCCTGCACCCACATTAATACTGGTGCCATCCGCTGAGGAAAACCCAGTGCCCGCCGTGGCATTAAAATTTAAGCCATCGCTTGCGGTGTTGGTATCGGAATCCCAGATTGAACCCGACAGATAGCTGATCGTACCGTTGGCAGTCAGCGTAAGCGTGCGCACGGTGCCCAAGCCGTTAATGTCGATTAAGCCGTTAAAAGTGATATTGCCTGCACTAGCCGCCCCAGATGCAGTGCTAATAATCACATCGCCCGTCGTCAGCGCGTTGCGCAGCGTATTAACGTGGATGGAGGAGGTGGCCGGAGTGCCGGAAAACGTCCAGGTTTTTGGATTGCCTCCAGTAAGGCTGCCGCCCGCATCGGTATTGGAAATCGTGATATCGGTGGGATCTATGTACCAAATACCGGCCTTGCCGTTCACCGAGTTCACATCCACCCGGCCATACACACTCACCGCCTGGTGGCCGGAGAACTCCACAAAACCGCCGTCACCCGCCTGCTGCCCGCCGTGTGCACTGATACTGGCGCCCTCGGTAAACCAGGCGTTGCGCTCGGCCACCACCCACACCTCGCCGCCCTTGCCACTCTGGGCGGCATCGGCGTTGAGCCTACTCTCGCCGAATAGGGCCAAGGAATCGCTGCTGCGCAGCTCGATCACACCGCCATCGCCCGCCGTGCCCGCCGCTGCGGCCGAGATATGGCCGCTCTGGGCGATGCGCGCTGCCGCCACATCAACCCGGCCACCGGCGCCATCAGTCGCCGAGGCGTCTAGGCTGCCGCTGTTGTTCACCTCACCGATTGGCGCCAAGAGCTCAATCACACCGCCTGCGCCGCTGGCGCGCACCGCGCGAACAACACCGCTGTTGCGGATGGCACCCGCAGGCGCCGCACCTGCCGCCCCCATGCTCACCGCCGCCGCCTCGATACGGCCTGTGTTCACCAGCTGGCCCTGCAGCCCTGTGGCCAGCTCGGCCTCGTCTACCAAGATAGGAATACCGCTGCCCGGCGTGTGCAGCAGGGCGCGGTGGGTGGCGCCTAGCGCCACCGCGCCTTCAGGCGCTTGAATACTGCCGCCGTTAATTACCTCCGGCGCCACCAAAATAACCGCTTGCTCAGCATTGATATGGCCCTGGTTTTCCACCCGCCCGGTGCTGGCCCCCGCCAATTGCTCCCGCCCGGCGAGAAAATCCGCCTGCTGCATATCCAGGCTAGTCACCAGCAAGCCGCCCACATTCAGCTCGGCGCCCTGGCCGATCAACACCCCATTGGGGTTGATCAGATACACCTGGCCATTGGCGTTCATATGGCCGTAAATCTCTGCCAGGTTGCCGCCCACCACGCGGTTTAACACCACCGCCTGGGCGCTGGGCTGATTAAAGTTCACCGTTTCATCGGCGGCTATGTTGAAGTCTTGGTAGTTGATGATGGCCCGCTGGCTGGTTTGCTCCACCTGCATCACCGGCCCCTGCTGGCTGATCGAAGCCTCCCCCGCCACCACCTCGCCGCCCACTGGCAACCCCTGCGCAGGCGCGCAGCCGAGCGCCAGCAGCACAGCCAGCGCCCGCCCAAACCTCATTACCCTACTGCCAGCGCAATTCACACAGCACCTGTTGGTCATGCTCAAGACTTACCCCATCCACCGAGCCGCTAAGGCCCGTCACCGCTAAGAGGTTCAGACGCAGATGGCGCCCCCAGCTGGCGCCTAGGCCCAGCCCCATATCCGTCAATCGGGCACTGCGGCTGCGGCCCTTGTAGGTGAGATCGCGCCCCAGCCCCGCCTCAGCCAAGAGGTAAGGCTCCAGCCGCCAGTTGTCACCGCTAAGCAGGCTGGGCCAGCGCCACTCGGCACTGACCAGCGCCGCCTGCTCGGCGTTAAACAATCCCGCCTCAAAGCCGCGCACCCCATAGGCGCCGGAGAGCGCCATGGCTTCAATACTCGGCAGCGCCTCATCGCTGGCCTGGGCACGCCCCGTCACCTGCAGCACCTGCCGCCAAGCGCCCGCGCCCCACGCCCGGCTGTACACACCATTGAGGTCGAGTTTGTTAAAAGAGACATCCGGCAGTTTCTCCACCTGGCCCTGGCCATAGCTGTATTCCACCTGCAGGTTGGCCACCGCATTGGCGTGCGCCGCCCAGGTGCGGCTCCACTCCAGAGTGAGGGCCTGGCTAACCTCGCGCGCCACACTGGTAAGCCCCGCATCTAACCGATTGCGCTTGTCGTACAGGCCCGCCCGCAGGCTTGTGCGCGCCGCCGGTTGCTGGCGCTGGATCCAGCTGATACCGCTGCCGAGGGTGGTCACGTCCCCCTCCAGCCCCAGGGCGGCGTAGCGGTCGCCCAATTCAAACTGGTTGTTGGTGGCGCTGATGTCCCAAAGATAATCCAGCTCCGGCGAGGGCAGCTGGTAGGCCAGGCTGCCGTAGCGGTTGGAAACACTGCCTAAGGTCTGCAACAGGCCCAGGTCCAAGCGGTCGTGGTGGCCGGTCAGCTCAAAGCGCGAGTACTGGGCAATCGCCCGCTGTTTGCCGCTGGCGGCGCTGCCGTAGTTGTCCACGCGCAGGCCGTACACCTGCTGATCCGCCGGGTCCAGCCGCAGGTTCAACACCGCCTCGCCGGGTTTTACCCCGCGCGAATAAAACGCAAATACCTTAAATCCAGCCTGGTTTTTCAACGCCTGCACCCGCTCCTCAATGCTCGGCCCCACCAGCAACTGGCCTATATGGGAGGCAAACGGCCGCTCAAAGCGTTTATCCTGCAGGCGGGTTTTATTGATCACATGCACAGCCCCCAACACCCCCTCCTGCAGCCGCAACTCCACTCGGCCCGCCTCCACCTTTTGCGGCGGTAAATAAACGGTGTGAAAGGGAAAACCAAAGCTGCGCACATAAAGCGTCAGGGCATCCGCCAGTTGGTTAAGCTCCTCCACGCTAAGCTCCGCACCAAACCGCGTCCGCTCCTGCTGCGCCCGCAGGTTTAGGCCGCCAAGGCTCAAGCCTCGGCTGGGGTGATCCAACCCACTCAAAGTGAGTTCACGCACCACTACCCGCAGGCTTGCCACCTGCGGGTCCACCGGCTGGGCCGCAAGCGACCCCACCAGCAACAGGCCAGCAAAAAACACCCAAACTCGCATCAACAAGGCTGCGCCCCAAAATTCATAAACCAACCTGTTTAAACATTAGTGGTGACAGCGCCGCCCACACGCACGCGAAAACAATCGGCTGCCGTGTAGGGCTTAAGCAAAACATGCTGGAAATAGATCAAACCTGCCGAGGTGAAGCCTCACCCAACGGCAACGGGTTATTCGTTACACAAGGCCAACTACTTATTCTTTAAATAGGCCACCGATACATCCGCCCTCGCCCTGGGCGCTCAAACCTGTAGCCCGCCTGCAGCGCAGACTAATCCGGGGGCCTGTACCAAGGGCACTCCGCAGCGCTCGGCTAGTTTTTGTTAACTATAGACCACCCCAAGCGTTTAACCGGGCGCAAAACTTCCCCCCCACAAAGTTGCCAAGGCGGCCACTGTCATCCATTCTTAAACAACTAATTGCGTGTGTAGGTTGTGAAGGCAATGAAGCTTTTATTGGTGGACGATCACGAGCTATTCCGGCAGGGCCTGGAAATGCTGCTGACCAGCCAACACACCAGCAAAACCGTCCTACACGCCGCCACCGCCGCCCAAGCCCTGCAACAACACGCCGACCACCCGGATATAGACCTAGTCCTGCTCGACTACAACCTCGGCAATGATCGCGGCATAGACGTATTGCTCAACCTGAAACAGCGCGACCCCGCCCTGCCCATCGCCGTCATCTCAGGCCGCGAGGATTCCGAAGTGATTCTGGCCGCCCTAGGCGCAGGTGCCAGCGGCTTTATCCCCAAAAGCCTCTCCACCGACGACACCCTCCGCGCCATCAACCTAGTGCTCGACGGCGCCATTTACGCCCCCTGGCCGGAAGACCCAGAAGACCAGCCCAAGGCGCAGAGCGAGCGCGACATAGCCCGCCAGCAACAGCTGCAACACCTGGCTAGCTTCGCGCGCGGCGTATTCGACGCCAACGCCCTGCACCTAAAAGAACAAGCCGCCGTGGAGAGCCAAATGGGCAGCGCCCTGCACAGCTGGGTGAGTGAAATTCAAAAAGACCGCAGCCGCCTAGAAGCCCTCGCCTTTATGGACGACCTCACCGGCCTTGCCAACCGGCGCCTGTTCCTTGAGCGGCTCGACCAAGCCCTGCGCAACTGCCGCCGCAACAAAAGCTGTATGGCCCTAGTGTTTTTGGATTTAGACCGCTTTAAACAACTCAACGACAGCCTCGGCCACTACGCGGGCGACCAACTGCTCAAAGAAATCGGCCAGCGCCTGATGCGCTCAGTGCGGGAGGTGGACACCGCCGCGCGCTTAGGCGGCGACGAATTCACCCTGATACTGGTAGACGTGCAATCCGAAGGCGGCCTAAACAACCAACTCACCCGCCTGCGCAGCAGCCTGAAAGAACCCTTAGAAATCCAGGGCCAGTTAATCCGCCCCTCCGCCAGCATAGGCGCCGCCATCAGCGACGGCTCGGAATCCGCCACCGAACTCATGGCCCGCGCCGACGAAAGCCTCTACGCCGTTAAAGCCCAAGGGCGGGATAATTTCGCCATAGCCCCAGGCGTCAATGCCCAGAGCGGCAAACACAGCTGATTGGCCTGTTCCCCGCGCCTATTCATACCCCCTCTTACCCTTACCCAACCCTCAACTGCTCCTGGCGTGACTCTACCTCCTGTATCTATAAAAGTCGTTCCAGCCGGAAAGGAAGCTAAGGGCAATATCTCCAGAGTTAGCACATACGGTCCCCTCTCCCTTTGGGAGAGGGCTAGGGTGAGGGAACTGCGCTTAACTTAATGACGCTGGGTTGGGGTTCGGGGCGAGCAAATAACCCCTGGAAAAACCACACCCAATCCTTACCTTAACGACATCTGGTCGACATGGGGTTAGGACAGGAACACTACACAATGCAAAAAACCAAACCCAAAATCATTCCCACTGAGCAAGCTGAATTAATTAATAAGGCAATTTTTAAATTCATCAGAATTTAACCAAAGCCTTTAATGTAGACTCACAACGCCAAGCAGTTAATTTCCCTCTCGCGCAGCAATAATCCAAAACCGCGCTTTAAAAAACCGGCACCAGCAAAATCCGCATCACACCTTGGAGCTACATGCACTACTCACTCGCTACCCTGCAGGATATACCCGCACTAACCAATCTTTTATCCACCCTATTCACACAAGAAACAGAATTCACCGCCGATCCACAGGCCCAAACCCGCGCACTCACACACATCATCGCCGAGCCCACTATAGGTGACATTATGGTAGCGCGCAGTGAAGACAAAGCCTTCGCCATGGTGAGCCTTTTGTACACCTGCTCAACAGCTCTAGGCGGTAAAGTCTGCTGGTTGGAAGACATGGTGTTAGCCTGCGAATATCGCGGCCAAACCATAGGCACGCATTTGTTAAACTACGGGGCACCTCCGGAAATTCAATTTTCGTGATGATCGCAAGGCATTTGCGCGCGCAAGAAGGGAGTTTATGCGGTATAAATGACCGACTGAGCACGAAAATAACGCAGCGAGGGCGCGAAAAGTGAATTTCCGGAGGTGCCCTAAGCCATAAAAGACGCACGCCAATCCGGCTGCCAACGCATCACCCTACTTACCGACCAACACAACACCCAAGCCCAACACTTTTATGCCCGCCAAGGATTTGTTTATTCATCCATGCAGCCGATGCGATTATTGTTAACCAACGATAAAAGCATAACGGCGCCTACAAGCGTTTAAGCTCAATTAATTCATCACTCAAGGATTACCCACAATGCGAAGACTTATATATTCATTAACTGCAACCCTAATAATGGCCTTAGGAGCGCAATGGGCAGCGGCAGAAGAATTACCGTCCTTTATTAAACCCGAACACCGCGCCAGCCTAAGCCGTTATTTAACCGCTCATACCCATTTATCACTTATGCCTGCAACAGCCTGCCAATGCGAGGCGGATCTCGCCCAGGTGCGCACACAAACGCCGGACTATCAACCCTATTATGCCGTGGGCGATTTTAATCGCGATCACACAGATGATTTTGCAGTAGTGCTTTACGCGACCCAGCAGCAAAAAAACAATGAGTACCTCATTGATCTCATAATATTTAACGGCCCATTTTCCCCAACCAAAACCAACACAGGCCTGCGCCTCATACATGCGTTCAAAATCACCAACCCGCGACAATATGTACTCGCAACATTTCACGAACGCAGTGAAGCGGGCCAATTAATACCCGGCAGGCTCGATATTGGCCCGAGTTTATTCGGCACAGACAATGTATTCGTGACTGATTACAACTCAAAAACTAAACGCTACTCGGTGCGCTATTTTTACCAAGAATAACCCTTCAAGCATCGCTCACGCCCAACACTCAAACACACTCACTAAAATGACTTATACAGCCACTGCTACAGACGAGCCCGCCCGCCAACACCTGCGCCAATTCACCATTATTCGCAGCATAGTATTAGGGTTTTTCTGGTGCGCCTTTGCGGCCAGTTTCTGGCTGCCAAGCCTCGCCCTACCGCACAACCAGCTATTAAGTATTTTAGTGGTCTTCAGCGGCATCCACCTATTCACCCTAGCGCGCCTGGCTCATACGCTGCCGGTCAGTAATTTAGAATTTTTCATCCAATTATTATTAGATGTTTTATGTCTTAACCTAGTGTTTTATTTCAGCGGCGGCGCCACCAATCCATTTGTCTCTTATTTATTAGTACCCGTTTGTATTTCCGCCGCCACCCTGCCCTGGCGGTACACCTGGATAATTACCAGCCTGTGCGTTGCCGCTTATTCGCTGTTGTTATTTTTTCATGTCAGCCTGCCGATTTTCATGCTCGATCACGTGCACATGCAATCGCAGCTGAATTGGCACATAGTGGGAATGTGGATTAATTTTTTTGTGAGCGCGGTGTTAATTACCTATTTTGTGGTAAAAATGGCCAACAGCCTGCGCCAACAACAAGAACGCATTAATAATATGCGCGAAGATGAATTGCGCAATGAACAGGTCATTGCCGTTGCCACCCTAGCGGCAGGCGCCGCCCATGAAATTAATACGCCACTGGCGACCATGACTGTGCTACTAGCCGAATTGCGCGCGCAGTACGGCGATAACGCCGATCTTACCGAGGATTTACAGCTCTTATCCCGCCAAGTAGACCAATGCGCAAAAAGCCTCCAACACATAGTGCAAGACGCCTCAGCGGCGCGCCTTGGGCAATTAAAACAACTGCGCATTGCAGACTATTACCGCTCCATTCTCGACCGCTGGCAACTCATGCGCCCCGATGTGCACTACACGCTCAGCGCCGCCAGCGATTTAGATCAGCACATCATCCGCTACGATTCTCGCCTGGATCACGCCATTATTAATCTGCTCAATAATGCCGCCGACGCCAGCCCTGAGCAGATCGGTATTGTTATTACACTGGATGAACAGGATTTAATTTGGACCATCAGCGATACAGGCACAGGAATTCAACCGGCTGTTTCAGCGCTACTGGGCAAAGCCAGTATCAGCACAAAAGAGAATGGGTTGGGCCTGGGTATGCTGCTCTCCCACACCACTATCAATCGTTATGGCGGCCGGGTAATACAAATAGCCAATAATCCTCGGGGCACAGTCACCACTATTCGCCTACCATTAAAAAATAGCCAAGAATAATTCTAAAAATCGGACCCAATATTCGTACCTTAACAAGCAGCACACAGCCGTAGGGGCACCCCTTGTGGGTGCCCAATTCAGCCTACAAAAAAGGAATAAATTGCAGCAAAATGTAGCAAATAACGAAAAGCACCTGCAGATTCAGACTCAATCAGCGCGCCACCGGCCGTTTAAATAATTTACGCTGCAAGGTGCGCCGGTGCATACCCAATAAACGCGCCGCAGCCGAAATATTACCCTGGCAATCCTGCAAGGCTTTTTGAATATGCTCCCACTCCACTCGCTCCAATGAAGGCACACTAAATGAAGGCGCACTAATCGAAACCAGGTCTTCAGAGGGCACATAGCTATCGGCAAAGGCTTTCAACACATCGTCAATTTCAATGGGTTTACAAAAATAATTTAATGCGCCCAATTTTATCGCTTCAACGGCGGTAGAAATACTGGAATATCCCGTCAGCATAATAATGGCCATTGCAGGGTTGGCCGCTTTGAGCAAGCGAATTAAGCGCAGCCCAGAATCCTGGGCAATTTTTAAATCCACAATAGCTTTAAAAAACACCTGCTGCGCGCAGGCGGCCTCAGCCGCTGTCAAGCTGTGACACAGCACAACACTAAAACCACGCCGCGTTAAGGCACGCTGCACCACCAGGCCAAACGCCTCATCATCATCAACAATTAATATGGGTTCTTGCATAGCGAGCTAATAACCAGCGGGCGAAGATTCATGGATCTCCTTTTTTTTAGCGGAACTCAGAGTGGTAAGGGCGCCGTTGCGCCGCCCCTGCATATTCACATGCACTCAACGACACAGCAGCAAAAGCACAACCATCTGCGCACAAAATATTATAAATATTACTGTACGCCAAACCCTATAGGCTTAGCGGCAAATCCCATCACACAATGCCCAACTGCTGCCAAATACTATCAATTTTTGTTTTTACCTCGGCGCTCATCACAATCGGCGTGCCCCACTCACGGGCCGTCTCGCCCGGCCATTTATTGGTAGCATCCAAACCCATTTTGGAACCTAACCCCGCCACGGGCGAAGCAAAATCCAAATAATCAATCGGCGTGTGGTCAATTAAGGTGGTATCCCGGCTGGGGTCCATACGGGTAGTAATGGCCCAAATCACATCCGGCCAGGAGCGCACATTAATATCATCGTCAGTAATCACCACAAATTTGGTATACATAAATTGCCGCAAAAAAGACCACACACCCAACATGATGCGTTTGGCATGGCCGGGGTATTGTTTTTTAATACTCACCACCGCCATGCGGTAGGAGCAACCTTCCGGTGGCAAATAAAAATCAACGATTTCCGGAAATTGTTTTTTAATTAAGGGCACAAATACTTCATTTAACGCAACGCCTAAAATAGCCGGTTCATCAGGCGGCCTACCCGTGTAGGTGCTGTGGTAAATAGGGTTTTTGCGGTGGGTAATGCATGTCACAGTAAAAACCGGGAAGCGCTCCACCTCGTTGTAATAACCCGTATGGTCACCATAGGGGCCTTCATCGGCCATTTCGCCCGGTGCGATAAAACCTTCCAAAATAAATTCTGCCCCGGCAGGCACCTGCAGCGAATTTGTCAGGCTTTTAGTAACCTGGGTTTTACTGCCGCGCAATAAACCGGCAAAGGCATATTCACTCAAAGTATCCGGCACAGGTGTTACCGCACCTAAAATAGTCGCAGGGTCCGCGCCGAGCGCAACAGAAACAGGGAAATTCTCGCCCGGATGCGCCTGTTGCCACTCGCGAAAATCCAACGCCCCGCCGCGATGGCTCAACCAGCGCATAATTAATTTATTCGGCCCCAATAATTGCATACGGTAAATACCCAGGTTTTGCCGCTCTTTATGGGGGCCACGGGTAATCACTAAAGGCCAGGTCACCAATGGCGCTACATCACCTGGCCAGCAGGTTTGGATCGGCAATTGAGTTAAATCCACCGCAGCGCCTTCCAACACAACCTCCTGGCAGGGCGCGCTGCTAATTTCTTTAGCGGCCATATTGAGTACTTGTTTAAAAATCGGCAATTTAGCCCAGGCATCCTTAAGCCCCTTGGGCGGCTCCGGTTCTTTTAAAAAAGCCAATAATTCGCCCACCTCTTTCAGTGCCGCCACCGAGGTTTGCCCCATCCCCAAAGCCACCCGCTCAGGCGTACCAAATAAATTAGCCAACACAGGAATACGAAACCCGGTTGGGTTTTCAAATAAAAGCGCAGGGCCTGCCGCCTTTAAAGTGCGGTCAGCTATTTCGGTCATTTCCAACGCCGGGTTAATGCTGTGCTGGATACGTTTGAGTTGGCCGCGCGCTTCCAACAAAGCAATAAATTCACGCAAATCGTGTGCAGACATAAAAACACCAAATTTAGGGCAAAAAAAATCTCGCAATTGCAACGAGCACAAATTGCGAGATTTTTGCGAATTAAAACCAGTTACTTGCCTTTCATTGACAAGAAAAATTCATCGTTGGTTTTAAAGTTTTTCAAGCGATCCACCAAGAACTCAGTGGCGGCAACATCTTCCATATCGTTGAGCAATTTGCGCAGAATCCATACGCGGTGTAATTCACCCTCACCCATCAACAGGTCTTCACGGCGGGTGCCGGAGCGGCGGATATTAATGGCAGGATACAAACGGCGCTCGGCCATTTTGCGGTCCAGGTGTAATTCCATGTTACCTGTACCCTTAAATTCTTCGTAGATAACCTCATCCATTTTGGAGCCGGTATCAATTAACGCCGTAGCAATAATCGATAAACTGCCGCCTTCTTCAATATTACGTGCGGCACCAAAAAAGCGCTTAGGCCGCTCAAGGGCGTGGGCGTCAATACCACCGGACAATACTTTGCCGGAGGAGGGAATCACAATGTTGTAGGCGCGGGCTAAACGGGTCACCGAATCCAGCAGAATCACCACGTCTTTTTTGTGTTCCACCAAACGCTTGGCGCGCTCAATTACCATATCGGCCACTTGTACGTGGCGCGCAGGCGGCTCATCAAAGGTAGAAGCCACCACTTCGCCGCGCACCGAGCGCTGCATTTCGGTCACTTCTTCCGGGCGCTCGTCAATCAATAACACAATTAAATGTACGTCGGGATTATTGCGCGTAATGGCCTGCGCAATATTTTGCATCATGATGGTTTTACCGGCTTTAGGCGGCGCCACAATCAAACCGCGCTGGCCTTTGCCGATAGGCGCAATCAAATCAATAATACGGCCGGTTAAATCTTCCGTGGCGCCATTGCCCACCTCTAATACCATACGCTCTTGCGGGAACAGCGGCGTGAGGTTTTCAAACAGAATTTTATTGCGCGAGCTTTCGGGCCGGTCGGTATTAATGTCGTTAACTTTTAATAAGGCAAAATAACGCTCACCTTCTTTGGGTGGGCGAATTTTGCCGGAAATCGCATCGCCCGTGCGCAGGTTAAAGCGGCGAATTTGGCTGGGTGATACATAAATATCGTCAGGGCCAGCCAAATAAGAGGAACCTGCCGAGCGCAAAAATCCAAAGCCGTCTTGTAGAATTTCTAAAACACCATCACCGTAGATGTCTTCGCCACTTTTTGCGTGGCGTTTCAACAGGTTAAAAATCACATCCTGTTTGCGAGAGCGAGCCAAACTCTCCATGCCGACAGCGGCGGCCATTTCAATCAGCTCTTCGATGGGTTTTTTCTTAAGGTCGGTTAGATTCATGGGTGTTATTTATCTTATTGAGGGGTTATTAACGGCAAGCGCTTAGAAAATTGTTGATGTGCCTAGGGTCAAGCAAAAAGAAGCGAGGAGGAAGAAGAGAGCACTTGACCTGAGGGTATGCCAATCGGGTATGGCAAACTGGGCGCCGGAGGATTAGAGTTCGGCTAGCCTTTCAGCAATTAAGTGGAGTATAGCGATTCTCAAAATTTGTGCAAAGAAAAAAGCAGAGCCACAGCAGGCTGTGGCTTATATTTGCGATTAAAGTGCCGCGTCTATAAAGGCTTTTAATTGAGCTTCAGACAAAGCGCCCACTTTGGTGCTCTCAGCCTTGCCGCCTTTGTAGATGATCAAAGTAGGGATGCCGCGAATATTGAGCTTGGCAGAAGTCTCTTTGTTGGCGTCCACATCCATTTTACAGATCTTAATTTTATCGCCGTATACACCAGCCAGTTTTTCTAAAATCGGTCCAATCATCTTACAAGGACCACACCAGGGCGCCCAAAAATCAACCAGAACTGGGCCTGAGGCATTTACTACTTCTGTTTCAAAACTTGCGTCACTGACGGTAACAATTCCGCTCATAACCTGTTATCTCCGAATTGGGCATTTAATAAACGGCGCAATAATAAGGAGTGCCTGCCCATGTGACAACCCCTAGGCCCTTCTAAGTCTAGACAGCATTTGGCTAATTTGAGGCTCAAATTACAAAACTCAAGCATCGACGGGGAATTTTCTCGCAGAAGCCGCCCCCAAACACCTAAACTTGCCCACATCTCATCACTGCGGGCAATTTTTATGCGTAAATTGTTTAAAAAATTAGGGGTTTCCAGCTGCTCATTGCTCTGTGCCTGCAGTTTATTAGCCCCACCGCAGGCGCAATTGCAACGCGAATCATACACCTCAGAGTTAGATCAAAGCACCAAACAGTTTTACGTCTACCTGCCCAAGGGCTACAGCCGGAAAAAAGCCTGGCCGGTGCTGATGTTCCTCCACGGCGACGGTGAGCGGGGGAATGGGCGCGAGGAGCTGGGGTATGTGTTAAAACACGGCCCACTATATGAAGCCTGGATTCAAAAGAAAGACCTGCCCTTTATTATTATTTCCCCACAATTACCTATGTTTGGCCGCGACCAGCTGCCGGAAATGGCCTACATACTCAAGCGCACACCAGCGGAAATACCCAACCGCGAACCCAACTCCGCCCCCGCACGCAGCTATATGCAGCCCGTATTACCTATGGCGCGGCAGGCGGAACTGAGCGATTGGGCGGGCGTACCACCCTTATTACCGGACGGTTGGGAGCGGGTCGAAGCTGATTTATTAGCAATTCTTAAGCAGGTACACAGCCGCTACGCCACCGACACCAAACGCACCTATTTAACGGGTCTCAGTTACGGCGGCTTTGGCACCTGGTATATGGCCAGTCGCCACCCAGAGTTATTTGCTGCCATAGCACCGGTGGTGGGCTGGGGGCACAGCAGTTTGATGCAGCCCATAGCCCAAGCCCACCTGCCCGTCTGGGCCTTTGCCGCAGGCCGCGACGAGGCGGTGCCTATCAGTCATTTTTATGCAGGGATGAGAACACTAGAAGCCTTTGGCGCCTCCGAGGTGCGTTTTACTGTCCATGAAGACATGGCCCACGATGCCTGGAAGCGCATTTACGCCGGAGATGACCTCTACAGCTGGTTGCTGGCCCACCACAAGCCATAAATCGTCGCAGCAGGTTGCGCAGAAATTATGAGGTTGCAACTCCAGGGGTATCTGGCCTTAGCCAACTCCCATGCCGATAATCAAACTCAAATTTTTGAATTAGCTTTTTTAGAAATGGCCAATTTTTAATAAGACACGCATTTTATAATCACAGGCAGTTGACAGCTGGGCAGGTATTTTTAAATTGGCAGGTATTTTTAAATCAGTAAGTGTTTTTTAGATCGGCATGTGTTTTTAAAATGGCAAGTTTTTTTAAAGCGGCACGCACTGTTAAAGCGGCACGCACCTGCCCCCTCCCCTTTTCAAGGGGAAGGCTGGGGAGGGGTTTTACACCAATCCACGCAGAACATTAAAACCACCCGCCCAATAATCTCAGTTAAAAAACAAAAATCGCAGTGCGGATAATTTACGCATCATCACCACAACCAACACACCGGTTTAACCTGCCCAATAACTAAACCATCAAATGCTGTTTAACCTTAGCCTCGTCTATATCCGCCATACGGCCACTCACCACCGCCACACCACGATCCATAACCACATAAGAATCGGCAAGGGTTTTAGCAAATTCAAAATATTGCTCCACCAACAAAACAGCCATTTCGCCTTGCCGGCGCAAAATACTAATGACGTTATAAATGTCCTTAATAATAGACGGCTGAATACCCTCTGTGGGTTCATCCAAAATCAGCAGGCCAGGTTTCATCACCAAAGCGCGGGCGATAGCCAATTGTTGCTGTTGCCCACCGGATAAATCCCCACCCCGGCGCTGTAACATAGTGCGCAAAACAGGAAATAAATCAAAAATTTCGTCGCTCACTTTGCGCTCCTTGCGCGGCAACACAGCAAAACCGGTTTTTAAATTTTCCCAAACCGTTAGCTGCGAAAAAATCTCCCGCCCCTGCGGCACATAAGAAATGCCCCTTTTGGCGCGATCTGCCGCAGATAAAGCGTGAATACTCTCGCCCTGCCAGATAATTTCACCTGCAGATATAGGATGGCGGCCGGTAATGGCCCGTGCGATGCTGGTTTTACCCACACCATTGCGGCCTAAAATACAGGTAATCTCGCCTTTTTTAGCCGTCACATTGACTTGCTGCAAGGCTTGGCTGGCGCCGTAGTACAAATTAATTTGTTTGGCTTCTAGCATAATTTAACGCCCCAAATACACATCAATGACCCGTTGATCCTGCTGCAAATGCTCTAAACGTCCTTCCGCCAACACCGAACCTTCATGTAATACCGTCACCTTAGTATCCAAGGCGCGAATAAAATCCATATCGTGCTCCACCACTACCACAGAGTGATGCTGGCTAATACTTTTAAGCAATTTGGCCGTTTCCAAGGTTTCATAATCCGTCATGCCAGCGGCTGGTTCATCAACTAACAATAATTGCGGGTCTTGCACCAACAACATACCAATTTCCAACCACTGTTTTTGTCCGTGGGACAGATTAAAGGACAATTCATCACGCCGCGCCGCCAGGCCTATTTGCGACAACACAGCCTCCAAGCGTGTGCGTTTTGCATCGCTTAATTTAAAAAATAATGTCTGCCACACACCGCGCGCGCCCGCTAACGCAAGCTCTAAATTTTCCCATACAGTTAAGCTGCCGATCACTGTAGGCTTCTGAAATTTGCGGCCGATGCCTAAATTGGCTATATCCGCCTCATCATGGCGTGTTAAATCAATTTGATCGCGAAAGATCACCTCCCCTGTATCCGGTTTAGTTTTACCGGTAATAATATCCATCATGGTGCTTTTACCCGCTCCATTGGGGCCGATAATCGCGCGCAACTCGCCGGGGCGAATATCCAAACACAAATTATTAATCGCCTTAAAGCCATCAAAGGTTTTATTAACGCCATTCAAATACAAAATACTTTTAATTGTTGTCTCACTCATGACGCCACCTTCGCGCGGGTAGTATTCTTAAACAGGGTCGCCAGCTTGCCGTTTGCCCACTGTTCCTTTAAACCCACCAACCCACGCGGCAAATAAATAGTGGTCACCACGAACAAAGCACCCAAAATAAATAGCCAATACTCGGCGAATATTCCGCTGGTAAAATAGGTTTTGCCATAATTAACCAAAAGAGCACCCAACACCGCGCCATACAGCGTACCGCGCCCACCAATAGCCACCCAGATAACAATTTCAATGGAATTAAGCGGGTTAAATTCACTGGGGTTAATGATGCCCACCTGTGGCACATAAAGAGCGCCAGCGATACCAGCCAAAAGCGCCGATACAACAAACACCATTAATTTGTAGTGTTCAACGCGATAACCCAAAAATCGCGTACGGCTTTCCGCATCGCGCACCGATACCAGCACGCGGCCTAGTTTACTGGCAGTGATGTAACGAGCGCCGCAAAAAGCCAGCATCAAGACCAGCACGCTCAACACAAATAAAACTAAACGCGTCGAGGTAGCCTGCAGATCAAAACCGATTATTTCTTTAAAATCAGTTAAACCATTATTGCCGCCAAAGCCCATATCGTTGCGGAAAAAAGCCAACATCAAGGCATAGGTGAGCGCCTGAGTGATAATCGATAAATAAACACCACTCACCCGCGAGCGAAACGCTAACCAACCAAACACAAAAGCCAACACCCCAGGCACCAATAACACCATTAACAGTGCGTAGCCAAAATGCTCAAAGCCGTGCCAAAACCAAGGCAACTCCTCCCAGTTGAGGAACACCATAAAATCCGGCAAGTCGGCGTTGCCATATACCCCGCGATCACCAATTTGCCGCATCAAATACATGCCCATGGCATAACCACCCAAGGCAAAAAAAGCGCCGTGGCCTAGGCTTAAAATACCGCAATACCCCCAAATTAAATCCAACGCCAGGGCTAAAATGGCAAAACACAAATACTTGCCCAATAAACTCACCATGTAAGTGGGCACATGCAAAAAGGAATTTTCAGGTGGCAGCCAGTTGAGCAGTGGTACGCCCACCCCCAATAGACACAAAACTATCAACAAGTAACGACTGCCTTTATCGCCCCATAAATAGGTAGATACAAACGGAGTAGACATGGGCATTAATCCTCAACAAAGCGGCCTTTAAGGGCAAACAAACCCCTTGGGCGCCACTGAATAAATAAAATAATAAAAATGAGCACCATAATTTTGCCCAACACCGCACCGGCAAATGGTTCTAAGAATTTATTGACCACGCCCAAGCTTAAGGCTGCAAATAAAGTCCCCAACAAATTGCCCACGCCACCAAATACCACCACCATAAAAGAGTCGATAATGTATTGCTGGCCCATATTCGGCCCCACATTGGTAATCTGGCTTAACGCCACACCGGCAATACCCGCAATGCCCGAACCCAAACCAAAAGTAAGCGCGTCCACCCAGCTTGAACGTATACCCATAGAATTAGCCATAGCGCGATTTTGCGTGACTGCGCGCATTTGCAAACCAAAATAGGTTTTGCGCAATAGCAGTGCGAGTAAAACCAACACCAATACACTAAATACAATAATGTAAATCCGGTTATAGGTGAGCGAGAGCGCACCATTGATTTGCCACATACCACTCATCCAGTCCGGCGCCACCACCGCAACATTGTTCGCTCTATAGGTGCGCACCAATTGTTGCAAAAATAAACTCACACCGAAGGTAGCCAGCAGGGTTTCCAGCGGCCTGCCATACAAATGACGAATAATGGTGCGCTCGATTATCACACCCACCCCACCGGATACTAAAAATGCAGCCGGTATAGCAATTAAAATAGAGGCCTGCATCCACTGCGGAAATAATTGTTGAATGGCAAAGGTTGTGTAGGCCCCAAGCATAATCATCTCGCCATGGGCCATATTAATAACCCCCATCACACCAAAGGTAATAGCAAGGCCAATGGCCGCTAGCAATAACACCGAGCCCAAACTAATGCCAAAAAAACAATTTTCCAAAAACTTAAACAGATCCACCTTGGCTTGCATGGCCTTTAAAGCCGCCTCCGAACTGGTAGCAAATTCTGTATCCTCATGAATGTACTGCCCAGTCTCATTCTTGGCCGAAGCCTTCTCCAGCAGAGCAATCGCCTCAGGCTGCAGCGCGTCGGCGAGGGTAGCCACAGCTGTTTTGCGCAAGGCAGCGTCACTGCTGCCCATATCAATACTGGCCAGCGCTACGCGCATAATTTCTCTTATGGAATTGTTTTTCTCTTGGTCCAACGCGGCGACTAAAGGCGCGCGCAGGCTCTCATCGGGATTTTTAATTAAATTGCGCGCCGATTGCTGGCGAATAGCTGGGTCTTTAGCGCCGAGCTCTAAGCCTGCCACCAATCCGCGCAGCTCTCTGCGCAGGCCGTTATTAATTTTAATTTTCTCCAACTGCGATTTATCGACCGCGCCCAGGGAGGTTTGCTCGATACAGGAGTGAATTTCCAGCTTATCACCCACCTCTTTGCCTATCACCGGCTGGCTTGATTCACTCGACCAGTACAAATTGCCCTCTTGCATGGCTTTGAGGGTTGGCAAAACGCGGGGGTCATCTAATTGGTACAAAGCCGTCGCTGCCGCCGATTTTTCAGCAAATGACTCTGCATTGAGGTTTTTGACTAAGCCTGCAAAATCTTCGGCGTAGCAACTTATCGCTAGCAACCAACAGGCTATTAAGCGCCCGCATGTTAAAAAATATTTCATTATCAATCCCCAATAGCATTTTTATATTCATGTATAAAAAGCTGTACAGGCAGTTTAAAAAGCGAACACTCGCCTAGAAGATCAACCCAACCACACATAAAATCGGGCCATCATGAGAATTTCTGTTCATGCCCTCGCCTTCATGGCCAGCGGCAAAATGAGCCAGCACCATTGAGGAGTAACGGCAAAAACGCGTTATAGTTGCGCTACAACCAGCAGTTGTAGCGCAACATCAGGAGGGGTTATTTATAATTCTGACCGGAACACTTGCCAGTTTTAATATTGAAGTTACCGCACTTAATTGGCGCTAACCAATCGGCCACTACGTTGGCAGATTCAGGCAAAAAGTCAGTCCAGGCGTCACCGATCACACCGCCAGGTGTTTTCCAGACGATTTCAAATTGGCCATTTTCTTGAATTTCGCCAATCAAAACAGGTTTGGTTAAGTGGTGGTTGGTATTCATAACAGCAATACCGCCCGTCAAGTTAGGTACTGCCACGCCGTAAATAGCTTCACGCACATCATCAACCTTTGTGGTGCCGGCTTTAGTAACAGCCGTGGCCCACATTTTAAAGCCTATGTAAGTAGCTTCCATTGGGTCGTTAGTAACTTTTTTGTCACTCTTCATGAATTTTTTCCACTGCGCGATAAAGGCATCGTTTAATGGATCCTTCGCGCTTTGGAAATAGTTCCAAGCGGCCAAGTGGCCGACCAGTGGTTTGGTATCAAAACCGGATAATTCTTCTTCACCTACCGAGAACGCCACTACGGGAATATCTTCCGCTTTTACACCTGCATTGGATAATTCTTTATAAAAAGGTACGTTGGCATCACCATTAATAGTAGATACTACTGCGGTTTTTTTGCCTGAAGAGCCGAATTTTTTAATTTCTGCTACTCGCGTGGTCCAGTCAGAGTGACCAAAGGGTGTGTAGTTAATCGAAATATCTTCCGGTTTTACGCCCTTAGCTTTTAAATAGGCCTCCAGAATTTTATTGGTGGTGCGCGGGTACACATAGTCCGTACCCTCCAATACCCAACGCTGCACTTTCTCGTTTTTCATTAAATAATCAACAGCGGGAATTGCCTGTTGGTTGGGAGCTGCGCCTGTGTAAAACACGTTTTTAGATGATTCTTCGCCTTCATATTGCACAGGGTAAAATAACAGGCCATTTTTTTCTTCTAGCACTGGCAATACCGATTTGCGCGATACGGAAGTCCAGCAGCCAAAAATCACATCGACCTTATCTTTTTCTAACAACTGCTTGGCTTTTTCGGCAAATAATGGCCAGTTCGAGGCGGGGTCTACTACCACCGCTTCTAATTTTTTCCCCAGTAAACCGCCTTTGGCGTTCTGGTCTTCAATCATCATTAATACCGTGTCTTTCAGCGTGGTTTCACTAATGGCCATAGTGCCCGACAGTGAATGCAGCACGCCGACCTTAATGGTGTCCGCTGCCTGTACAACGGCGGCAGCCAATGAAAATGTAGATACGCTTAAAACCACGCCCGTGCGTTTAAACCAGGTTTGGAAAGATGACTTCATGGTGTTTTCCTCTGATGGTGTGAGTTTGTATTTTTTGTGTTTTACACCTAGGCACTATTGGTGCCAACACGCATCGAGGGTTTTCGTCTTGGTAGCATTTACGCCAACAATTGATATTCGTGTTAGCCAATCGACATTTTCGCGCACTAATAAGCGGCAATTAAAAACCAATTATTCATGGGCAAAATCGGCCAGGCGGGCACACGAAAATTAACTTCACCGGCAGGCTCTTAGCTGTTAGCCAATAACGCACCAAATTGGTTGAACTCAAAAGCGCTCGCACACAAAAGGCATTTATTTGGTGCATAAGGCGATATTCACCTGCGCGGCCTAGCAGCTTACAAGGGCGCAAATACATAAATCAGCGCGGCAACAGGTGCAGTTTTGCAGGTGCGACGACTCGTGATCCCCACAATCGCGCCCGCTTTGGGGGCAAAATTGTCGCGAACGGTCTACAGCCTAAAAATTTAGGGAACCACTGAACAATTTAGGCTGCGACGCGCTGGCGAGGTGAGTTTGGCAAAAAAACGGGCGACCGCAGAGAGGCAGGACGAGCCAATGGACGGGGAAGGTAGAATTTCATCGGGAATGAAATCGAGAGCGACACGGGACGCCAAAGCCGAGGAGCAATTGCCGAGTTTACACCCAGTCAATGAGCATTTTTTTGCCCAATTCAACAACGCCAGAGCGAGTAAGGTAATTTTTCAGAGGCTGCCTAGATGAACTGGCGCCACAGCAAAGGACGCAAAACGCCAACACCCCAAGCGGAATTTAGCTGGGGTGTTGCGGGCAGGTTTAGAGGGTTGGCTTACGGAAATCCAGCATACGCTGCAGAGGGATTAACGCCCGCTGTGCGGTGGCTGGTTCAACAAAAATTTCGTTGTCATTGCGCTCAAACACACCAAGCATGGCATCCAGAGAATTCATCGCCATCCAAGGGCAATTGGCACAGCTGCGGCAAGTCGCGCCTGCGCCCGCTGTTGGGGCGATGTAAAAATGTTTCTGCGGACATAACTGCTGCATTTTATAAAAAATGCCCTGATCCGTAGCAACGATAAATTCTTCCGCATCCAAGGTCTGCGCCGCTTTAATTAACTGTGAGGTAGAGCCAACCACATCGGCCAGCGCCACCACCGCCCTGGGCGACTCAGGGTGTACCAATACCCGAGCATTTGGGTACAAGGCTTTTAAATCCAATACGCCCTTGGCTTTAAATTCCTCGTGTACGATACAGGCGCCGTCCCAGAGCAACACATCGGCGCCCGTTTTCTCCTGCACATAACTGCCCAGATGTTTATCTGGCGCCCAAAGAATTTTTTCACCCTGGCTATCCAAATAATCCACCACGTCCAGGGCAATGCTAGAGGTTACCACCCAATCGGCGCGCGCCTTAACCGCTGCTGAGGTATTGGCGTATACCACCACCGTGCGATCCGGGTGCTGATCGCAAAAAGCGCTGAATTCATCAATCGGGCAGCCGATATCCAAAGAGCATGTAGCTTCCAGAGTGGGCATTAAAACGCGCTTATTCGGCGTGAGAATTTTGGCTGTCTCCCCCATGAATTTAACGCCGGCCACAATTAGTGTGTCAGCAGCGTGGTTGGCACCGAAGCGCGCCATCTCTAAGGAGTCGGACACACAGCCACCTGTGGCCTCGGCCAAGGCCTGAATCTGCGGGTCGGTATAATAGTGCGCGACCAATACCGCGTTGTGCGCTTTTAGCAGTTGCTTAATCTGGCTAATTTTATCTTCTGCGTCAGCAGGTTCCAGCTTAGCCTGCACAGGAATCTTGGCTAAATGCTCTTGCACAACCTGCTGGGGTGTTTTTTTTATGGTGGGAATCGAGGTGGACATCACGGGCCTCCAACAGCAACCAATAAAAGAAAGGGGAGCTTAAAGCTCCCCTTTATAGTGTAACCGCGATTAACGATTGTATATGGTGGGTCGTGCTGGATTCGAACCAGCGACCAATTGGTTAAAAGCCAACTGCTCTACCGACTGAGCTAACGACCCTTAAAACTTTCCTAGCACAACCTCTTAAGGTCGAGGGCAATAGCGATCCGCGCTACTGAAAAAATGGTGGGTCGTGCTGGATTCGAACCAGCGACCAATTGGTTAAAAGCCAACTGCTCTACCGACTGAGCTAACGACCCAAAAGAGGCGCACATCTTAATGATTTATAAACTAAATTCAAGGTTTTTTTAGCTGCTAATGAAAAGAATTATCCGGTTTAACTGGCCGCCCCAAGCAGACTCATAATCCTCAAAACCTCAGTTGAACCCGTGGCCAGAGCGCTTAAGGTGCAGAATAGCGGCGTTTTTTCTAACCATTGAGCGAATGCAGCAGCACCCGAATTTTTGGCAAAAAGCCCTTAGATGCACGCCTTGGGCGGCCGCAGCAGGGTTTAACTGAGACTTTTAGGATCACAAGAGACGAAAAAAAACGCCCCGCAGGGCGCCTTCTTCACCGATTTCACCGAGGGGGATTTATACCGCCTCAACTCCCGTTTCCCCCGTGCGAATACGCACTATTTGCTCTAAGGGTTGAATAAATATTTTACCGTCACCTATTTTGCCTGTTTGTGCAGCCTTGGTAATGGCCTCCACAACCTTGTCCACCATATCAGCAGAAACCGCCAGCTCCAATTTCACCTTGGGCAAAAAATCCACTACATACTCTGCCCCGCGATACAACTCCGTATGGCCCTTTTGGCGGCCAAAGCCCTTTACCTCAGTTACCGTCATACCTTGTACACCCACCTCGGACAAGGCTATACGGACGTCATCTAATTTAAATGGCTTAATAACCGCAGTAATCAGTTTCATATCAGAACCCTTAATGGCAAACAGACGAACAAATCAGATAAACACAACAAGCACAGTGCAGGCTTAGTTTAGGCAAGGTTTACACGAGTTGCGCAACCTAGGCCACAAAACCGGCAATGTACAGCAAGCGGCCACAAACCCCAAACAAAAAAGCCCCAGCGGTTTCCCGCTGGGGCAAAGTCAGCCTATGGCGACAGATCAAGACACGAACATAAAGACTTTAAAAGTGATAGCTGCGCTCGCCGTGCTCAGCAGTATCCAGGCCTTCGGTTTCCACATCGTCAGCCACACGCAGGCCGATGGTGATATCAACAATTTTGAAGCAGATGAAGGCTACTATGCCGGACCACAAGAGGGTGACAACTACGCCCCAGACTTGCGACATGACTTGTGTACCCATGCCAGCGTAGGCCCAGGTGCCGCTAACATAATCAATGATGCCTGTGCCGCCTAGAGCTGTGTCGTTAAATACCCCGGTGAGAATCGCACCGATAATACCGCCGATACAGTGCACACCGAACACATCCAGGGAGTCGTCATAACCCAAGGCAGCCTTGAGTTTCAGCACCGCCATCATGCACACGAAGCCGCCGATTAAACCGATCACTATGCTACCCATGGGGCCGACCCAGCCACAGGCGGGCGTAATCGCAACCAAACCAGCTACAGCACCCGAGGCTGCACCCAACATGGTTGGCTTGCCACGTACCAGCCACTCGCCGAACGCCCAAGCTAAAACAGCAGCAGCTGTAGCCAAAAAGGTATTAATGAATACTTGCGCGGCAAAGGCGTTCGCTTCGAGGTTCGAACCTACGTTAAAACCAAACCAACCTACCCAGAGCAAAGCGGCGCCGATCATGGTGAAGGGCACGTTGTGGGGCGCTAAAGACATATTGCCGTAGCCTTTGCGTTTGCCAACCAATATACAACCCACTAAGCCTGCAATACCGGCGTTGATGTGCACCACTGTGCCGCCTGCGAAGTCCAAAGCACCTTTTTGAAACAAGAAACCAGCGCCGGCAGTCGCCGCATCAGCAGCTTCTTTAGTGGTGTACGCATCTGGGCCAGCCCAGAACCAAACCATGTGAGCAATCGGCAAATAAGAAAAGGTAAACCACAGCACACAAAATACGAGCACGGCGGAAAACTTCATACGCTCAGCAAATGCGCCCACAATTAAACAAGGCGTTAAGGCAGCAAATGTCATTTGAAACGCCGCGTATAAATACTCCGGAACATAAACACCTTTGCTGAAGGTAGCGGCGTTAGTTAAATTACCCGCCGCATCGATCATACCTTTTAAAAACAATCGATCCGTGCCGCCGATAAACGCATTGCCTGAAGTAAAAGCAAAGGAATAACCATAAATGGCCCAGAGCACAGCGATCAAACTAAAGGTTACAAAAATCTGCATCGATATCGACAGCATATTTTTAGCGCGCACCATACCGCCGTAAAACAACGCCAATCCTGGTAACGCCATCATTAAAACCAGCAATGTACTGGTTAACATCCAGGCGATATCACCCTTATTCAGAACCGGTGGCGCGGGCGCAGCCGCAGCATCTTCGGCAAACGCCAAACCCGGCACCAATAATGCTGCAGCCACGGGCCACAGTATTGCAGCCCCTTTAAGCACTGAGCTTATAGAAATATTTTTATTCACAGGAATTCTCCTAAACGAACGACCATTGGAATAAACCAGGCCAGACAAGTAACAGGGTTAAAGAGCTTCTTCGCCAGTCTCACCGGTGCGGATTCGAATCACCTGCTCCAAAGAAGACACAAAAATTTTTCCGTCGCCAATTTTTCCTGAATGCGCAGCCTTGCTAATTGCCTCAACTACGGTATCCACTTGTCCATCGGCTACCGCAACTTCTAATTTAGTTTTCGGTAAAAAATCCACTACATATTCCGCTCCTCGGTAAAGTTCAGTGTGGCCTTTTTGACGACCAAACCCTTTTACCTCAGTGACGGTGATACCCTGCACACCTATATCGGATAAGGCTTCTCGCACGGCATCCAACTTAAAAGGTTTGATCACGGCAGTAATTAATTTCATCGGACTGCTCCTAAATAAAATGCAGAGTACCTGCAGTTGGAAAAATGCGGCCCTTGCAGGCCGCAGCGTAATTAATCACCCAGAGGGAGACTGTAAGATGCTATGAATTTAACGTCGCTATCGACCGTACCATCTAAATCGTCAACCACTTTGCCAATTTTGAAGCTGAGACGGTCGCTATAGGCATAGGACAGGTCTACGTGAGCCATATCGGTTTCATGCAGACCATAGAGAATGGTGAATTTATCGAAGGTGGCAGAAATAGTGCCGTACCAATAACCTGACCCACCGGCAATATTGTCCATGTAGGTAACCGATACAGGGCCAGCGCCCAACGTCAGCACTGCCTCACTTAATTTTCCTGGCTCAGCAAATGTATCGACCGGATTTCCATCTTCATCTTTTTGCGAGGGGTAAGAATAGGTCCACAAGCTAAAGTCATATTTGAAAATGTCACCAATTGTATTGCCGTAACCCATATATAGGTCGTATTCGGTGCCGCCGGTAGAATCACCAGAACCGCCCCAGGCACCAGCGTAGAATCCAGCCTCAGAGAATTTCAGATCACCCGAAACCTGAGGGTCTCCAGTGCCCAAATCCAAACCGCGCCAGTAATACATGTTGGCCACGCCAACAGACGCACTCACCTCTGCATTGGCTACAGGGGCGAATAAACTTGCAGATGCCAAGGCCGCAACAGCGGTTGCCAATAAGCTTTTAGTAAATTTCATGGATGTCTCCTCCAAAGTGATAGCAAAATCATCAGAAAACTGATTCTTAAATGCCAAGCTTCTTTTAAATTGTTGTGTGCCTGGTGTGAAAACTCTTTAGCAGGAAGCAAGCCAACACGCTCAAGTGCAGAAAACACCTGGCCTGAACGCATAGAGGTGACGTAGAAATAGGGGAATTACGAGGATATATGCACCAACATAATGCGTTTGCACAAAATTAACGCAATGTGGCGCACCGATAAATTTCGCTGTTTGCCCGCGGCCTCTGCTGCGACCAACTGTTCATTGAGCGCCAAGGGATTTTTACGGTTACAACTGGGCGCCACAGATCACAATTGGTGCATATGACAGGTAAGGCTTTTATATTTACGCAAGGGGACCCCTAGATACTAGGGCCGCAACGGCAACTAGGGTTCGTTCTCTTGAACACCGGAGGTATTAAGAGCAAGCCCACAAATCATTATTGTTCCCATCCTAGGGGGCGCTCGTTGCCAGAGAGGGGTTTTATTCGCTACTAATTGCTGGATTACTAAATACACAGCAATCCCGCAAAATCGAGCGCAGCTAGCATTTAAAGGCTTTGGTTTCTATTGTGAATGCATCGCAGCCAGCGGCTGGAAAAAGAGGCGGACTGTCCGACGCTATTCACCGCTAAGGAATCGCCGAAAAATATAGGCGGTGATGCACTGGCTAGGTGAATCTAGAAAAAAGAGGACGACCACATGGAAGCAGAACGACGCGGGCACCCAGCAGAGGAGCAATTGCCGAATTTACACTTAGCAAATGAGCATTTTTTGCTAAATTCAACGGGGCCAGAGCGAGTAAGGTAATTTCTCGGAGGATCCCGGGGTGTTAATCTCCCAACACCGTCTAGAGTTGCAAAAATAGCAAATTAGTAATCAGCCCCTGTCGATAACGACGTGAATTTATAATGCAGCAAAAAATCAGCACGCATATTAATAGCATGGATGATAGAAAACACCTCAACCATGCCACGCGTCGAACGGCAAAGTTATAAAAAGTCGGCGATTGTAGGCGGTATATTTTCAACACCGCCATAAACAGGAAACCCTGCAGAATGGATTTATGTTACTGATCATGCTGATGAGCAGCCTTAGCGCTAGAACTCACCTTTTGCATCAACCAATCCGTATAGGCAATACCAATCGCTGAAGCGATAAACGCCATGTGAATAATGGTCTGCCACATTACGCCTTCCTCAGTAAATTTAGCGCCCTCTATTCCAATATTACCCGCCTCAATAAATGTTTTTAACAAATGTATGGAAGATATACCGATAATAGCCATAGCCAATTTTACTTTTAATACCGTAGCATTAACGTGGCTGAGCCACTCTGGCTGATCAGGATGTCCATCCAAACGCAAGCGGGAAACAAACGTTTCATAGCCGCCAACTATAACCATTACCAATAGGTTGGAGATCATAACCACATCAATTAACCCCAAAACAATCAACATAATCTGTTGCTCACCCAAGGTTGACACGGTACTGACCAACACCCATAACTCATGCAAAAACAGATAAACATAAGCACACTGAGCAATAATAAGCCCCAAATACAAAGGCAACTGCAGCCAGCGCGAGCCGAAAATTAATTTCGAGAACAACCCCGTTGCGAAACTATCGTGCTTATCGCTCATTTTTACACCCAAATTAATTAAAAAAGAAAAGACCAATCCTTCAACTCACACGCGAAAGACAATTATTCAATCACTAACGCCGCCATCAAGAGTTGAAATATCAACTTGGTGACGACGTACATGAGCATCTAAACCCAAGCATAAACCAAGGTACAAAAACAAAAAAAGCAGCCGAAGCTGCTTTAACGAACCTAAATTGGTTTATTTACCTAACTTCTTACGAATGGCTTGTAGCGTGCGCAATTGCGCAGCCGCCTCGGCCAACTGAACAGCCGCACGAGAATAATCTAACTCCCCGCTTTGGTTGTGCATGGCCTGCTGGGCAGCTTTTTGCGCCTCAAGCGCCGCAGCCTCATCCATATCATCCGCGCGCAAGGCGGTATCGGCAAGAATAGTCACCACCGAAGGCTGCACTTCTAAGAAGCCGCCGCTCACGTAATAAATTTCCTCGTCACCACCGGCCTTTAAAACACGCACAGGGCCGGGTTTTAATGCTGCCAATAGCTGTGAGTGCCCAAAACCAACACCCACATCGCCTTCAGTGGTAGCAGCAATCAGCAGCTCAGCTTCGCCGGAATAGATTTCATTCTCGGCACTGACGATATTGCATCGAATCGCTTTAGCCATGCTTAATTCCTCACGCTAATTAGCGATTATTTAAACTTAGCAGCTTTTTCAACGGCTTCGTCGATTGAGCCGACCATGTAAAACGCTTGCTCAGGCAAGTGATCGTACTCACCAGATAACAAACCTTTAAAGCCCGCAATAGTATCTTTTAAAGATACATATTTACCTGGCGAACCGGTAAATACTTCGGCTACGTGGAAAGGCTGCGACAAGAAACGCTCAATTTTACGTGCACGGTTTACAGTCAGTTTATCCGCCTCGGATAACTCATCCATACCCAAAATGGCAATAATGTCTTTTAATTCTTTGTAGCGCTGCAATACAGACTGCACGCCACGAGCCACGTCGTAGTGATCTTGACCGATAATTAAGGGGTCAAGCTGACGTGAAGTAGAATCCAGTGGGTCAATTGCTGGGTAAATACCCTTGGCGGCGATGTCACGGCTTAGTACTACAGTCGAGTCCAAGTGAGCAAACGTCGTTGCGGGCGATGGGTCAGTTAAGTCATCCGCAGGTACATATACCGCTTGAATAGAAGTGATAGAGCCAGTTTTAGTGGAGGTAATACGCTCCTGTAATACGCCCATTTCTTCTGCAAGAGTAGGCTGATAACCCACCGCAGACGGCATACGGCCCAAGAGAGCAGATACTTCCGTACCAGCCAATGTATAGCGGTAAATATTATCGACGAACAATAAAACGTCTTTACCTTCATCACGGAATTTTTCCGCCATGGTCAAGCCGGTTAACGCCACGCGCAAACGGTTGCCTGGTGGCTCATTCATCTGGCCATACACCATCGCCACTTTAGATTTGGCAAATTCTTCAACGTTAACAACGCCGGCTTCCTGCATCTCGTGATAGAAGTCATTACCTTCACGAGTACGCTCACCCACACCGGCAAATACGGACAAACCCGAGTGCTCAGTAGCGATGTTATTAATTAATTCCATCATGTTGACGGTTTTACCTACCCCGGCACCACCGAATAATCCAACCTTACCACCCTTAGCAAACGGGCATACTAGGTCGATAACTTTAATACCGGTTTCCAGCAATTCCTCTGACGCACTTAATTCGTCATAAGCGGGCGCCTTGCGGTGAATGGACGCGCGCGCTTGTTCACCAATCGGGCCGCACTCGTCAATGGGGTTGCCCAACACATCCATAATGCGGCCGAGGGTTTCAATACCTACAGGTACATTAATGGGATTATTGCTGTTAATTACAGTGAGTCCTCGGCTTAGGCCTTCGGATGAACCCATGGCAATTGCGCGCACTACACCATCGCCCAATTGTTGTTGTACTTCGAGGGTCAGGCCTTTACCGCTTACCGTTAAAGCGTCGTAAACCTGGGGTACAGCATCGCGTGGAAATTCCACGTCGATTACCGCGCCGATAATTTGCACGATACGTCCGCTACTCATGTGAGTTTCCTCTACCTAAAAATAAAAAATAATTCGTTAAGGCCGCCGCGCATTAAACTGCGGCAGCACCGGCAACAATTTCCGAAAGCTCTTGGGTAATTGCCGCTTGTCGCGCCTTGTTATAAGCCAGTTTTAATTCATCGATAATTTCGCCGGCGTTTTCCGTGGCATTTTTCATCGCCACCATACGCGCGGCCTGTTCACAGGCGGCGTTTTCCACTACGGCTTGATACACTTGCGATTCGATATAACGGCGCAACAACCCATCAAGCAGAATTTTGGCTTCCGGCTCGTACAAATAATCCCACTTGTGGTTAGTTTGCTCCATGTCATCCGGCATCAATGGCAACAGCTGCATCACATTGGGCTGCTGGGTCATGGTGTTTACGAAGTCGTTACTTACCAAAAATAACTGATCGATTTTGCCCTCTTCAAAGGCATCAAGCATAACCTTCACACTGCCAATTAATTTGGTCAGCGATGGCTCTTCACCAATATCACGCACCGACGCGAGAATTTTCCCACCTATACTTTTGAAAAAAGCACCTGCTTTGGCGCCGATCAAACACATGTCCACGCCCACATTATTCGTGGCCATTGGACGGCTGTGGTTAATCACGCGTTTAAACACGTTGATATTCAAACCGCCGCACAAACCACGGTCTGAGGAAATAACAATGTACCCAACCCGTTTAACGGGGCGCGCTTGTAAATAAGGGTGTTTGTATTCAGAACAGGCGTGGGCCAAATGGCCAATTACCGCACGCATACGGTTGGCATAAGGCTTACCTTTCTCCATCCGATCTTGCGCTTTACGCATCTTACTCGCCGCCACCATTTCCATGGCTTTGGTGATTTTCTGCGTATTTTTAATACTCCCAATCTGGGTACGTATCTCTTTTCCGCTTGCCATTGTTTATCTCGCAATACAATTTATAGAGGCTTGCTGTTACTTCAGTAACTGAACTGACGTTGGCAATGCTCTTGCTGAACTAGCAGCGGCACAATCATTGTAGGGATCATAAAACCTAAGCATGACACTCTTATTGGCAGCCAAAGCCGCCAATACCAGCGTCAGTCTTACTTTTGCAGCTTCATTTTCCGGTGTGCCCAATCGATATTCTTTACCTGCAACATTGACCATCAGAAAACCATCATCGGGGCCTATGTCACCAAGCTTAACCACTTCCGGGATGCCCATACAGTTAACACTCGCCAAAGCACCCATAGAGAACATAGCAAGAAACGCGAAGACAATTCCTTTTAGTGCCACAATCATGTTGTTTACCACGTCTGCGTTGCCTTGAAATTAGTCAATGCAGCTTTAATACTCTTCTCAATATCATCGTTATAGTTGCCAGTTGCCACTATGCCGTCCATTAGTTCGGCATGGTTATTTTGCATATAAGCAAGCAAGGACGATTCAAAAGAACCCAGTTTAGAAACTTCGATATCTTTCAAATAACCTTCGTTGGCGGCGTACAACAACACACCCATTTGAGCAATTGATTGCGGTGCATATTGTTTTTGTTTCATCAATTCGGTTACGCGCTGACCGTGCTCGAGCTGCGCTTTAGTGGCTTCATCCAAATCCGAAGCGAACTGAGAAAACGCCGCCAATTCGCGGTATTGCGCCAGAGCGGTACGAATACCACCGGAGAGTTTTTTGATGATTTTAGTTTGCGCAGCACCACCTACACGAGAAACCGAAATACCTGCGTTCATCGCTGGGCGAATACCGGCGTTAAACAGGTTGGATTCTAAGAATATCTGGCCATCAGTAATCGAAATTACGTTGGTGGGAACGAATGCCGATACGTCACCGGCCTGGGTTTCAATTACTGGCAACGCCGTTAAAGAACCGGTTTGACCTTTAACTTCACCCTTGGTAAAGGCTTCTACGTAATCGGCGTTTACCCGGGCAGCACGCTCTAATAGACGTGAGTGCAAATAAAATACGTCACCAGGATAGGCTTCACGGCCCGGAGGACGACGCAATAACAATGAAATTTGACGGTAAGCCCAAGCTTGTTTGGTTAAATCATCATAAATAATTAACGCATCTTGGCCGCGATCACGGTAGTACTCGCCCATGGTGCAACCGGCAAACGGAGCCAAAAATTGCATAGCCGCTGGGTCAGAAGCAGTGGCCGCAACCACAGTGGTGTACGACATTGCGCCGTGTTCTTCGAGCTTGCGCACAACGGACGCAACTGAAGAGGCTTTTTGGCCCACGGCTACATAAATACACTTAATGCCGGAGCCTTTTTGGTTGATGATGGCATCCACCGCCAGGGCTGTTTTACCGGTTTGACGGTCACCGATAATTAATTCGCGCTGACCGCGCCCGATTGGCACCATGGCGTCAACGGCTTTAAGGCCGATTTGCACAGGCTGATCAACGGATTGACGGGCAATTACACCGGGCGCAATTTTTTCGATTGCATCGGTTAGTTTCGCATTTAATGGGCCTTTACCATCAATGGGATTTCCCAGCGCATCCACTACACGGCCTTGTAATTCAGGGCCTACGGGCACTTCTAAAATGCGGCCGGTACATTTACAGCTTTGACCTTCAGCCACGCCGCGATAATCACCCAACACCACCGCACCTACGGAGTCGCGCTCTAGGTTGAGCGCGATACCAAATACGCCGTTGGCGAATTCGATCATTTCACCGTACATAACATCGGCAAGACCGTGGATACGAATAATACCGTCGGTTACGGACACTACAGTGCCCTGGTTGCTCGCCTCGGTGGCAACGGTGATGCTGTTAATACGCTGCTTAATAATTTCACTAATTTCTGACGGATTCAGTTGTTGCATACTCAAATTCCTCAAACCTAATAATTAGGCGTGCATGGCGACGGCGAGTTTGGCCAAACGGCCCTTCACCGAACCATCAATGACGGTGTCTCCGGCGCGAATTAAGGCGCCGCCTAACAAACTTTTATCCAACTGCGTGGTGAGACTCACCTTGCAAGCAAGCTTAGCGCTTAGCGCAGCAGCCAGTTTGGCTTGCCACTCAGGACTCATTTCAAACGCCGTGCTCACTTCCACATCTAGGGTTTTGTCGTATTCCGCTTTGAAAGACAAAAATAAACGGTTAACCTCTGGAAGCAGGCTCAAACGCTTGTTGTCTGCCAAGGTGGCAACAAAATTTTGCTGCTTTTGGCCGAGCGATTCACCACACAAATCTTTTAGCAGGTCGCTTTTACCGGCTGCAGTAAGGCTGGGCGAATGAATCAAACCGGCAATTTTTGCATCGCTACAAACGGCAGCAAGTAAACTCAACGCCTGCGCCCAAACATCCAACTGACCTTCGACGCGCGCAAGCTCAAACGCTGCGCGAGCATAGGGGCGAGCTGTGGTGGTTAATTCCGCCATAATCTCCCCCTGTTAGAGTTCAGCTGCGAGCTTGTCGAGCATTTGATTGTGAGCATTCGCATCGATGGCGGCGCCGAGCACTTTTTCAGCACCCACCAAAGCCAAACTAGCCACTTTACTGCGCAACTGCTCTCGCGCCTGAGTGACTTCGCGCTCGATTTCTGCCTGTGCAGACGCCTTCACACGCTCAGCCTCCGCAACAGCCTGCTGTTTGGCATCCGCCACAATTTGATTCGCGCGTTTGTTAGCAGCATCCACAATGGCAGCGGCCTGTTCTTTGGCTTCTTTAATTTGTGCGGCAGCCTGTTGCTTAGCCAACTCCAAATCTTTATCAGCTTTATCGGCGTTATCTAACCCTTGTGCTATGCGTTGCTCACGCGCTTGCATCACACCGATGAGCGCAGGCCACACATACTTCATACAGAAAAATACGAAGCACAAAAAAGTTAAGGATTGTCCGATTAGCGTTAGGTTGATATTCACACCAACACCTCTATTCGCAATTGATGGGGGCTAACGGAATTAACCGCCGATACCTGGTGCAACCGAGAAGATCATGTACATACCCATACCAACGCTCACCATGGGTACCGCATCCAATAAACCGGCCATTAAGAACATTTTGCCCATTAAAGCAGGGCCTTGCTCAGGTTGACGACCAATTGCTTCTAGTAATTTACCACCCAGAGAACCGAAACCTATACCTGTACCCAAAGCGCCCAAACCGATCAAAAGAGCCGCTGCGATGTAAACCAATGCTTGTGCCATTGTTGTTTCCTCTTAAAGTTAAAAATAAAAAATAAAACTAAAATTTGACTAGTGATCTTCAGGAACGTCGTGAGCCATAGCCATATAAACCGTGGTCAAAATCATAAATACGAAGGCCTGAATAGGAATTACCAGAAGGTGGAATACCGCCCATATCCATTGCAGAACACCGCCAGAAACAGCAGCAACTACCCCAGCGCTGAACATTATCGCAATAAGAATAAAAATTAATTCGCCTGCATACATGTTGCCGAACAACCGCAACCCCAAGGACACGGGTTTCGCCACCAGGCCTACCATTTCCAACACAAAGTTAATCGGGATTAAAAAGATATCGATAAACCACTTGCCCGAATGAAATGGGTGCAAGGTTAATTCTTTAATAAAACCTACTATGCCTTTCTGTTTAATACTGAAGCCGATCATCAACAAAAACACGGTTATCGACATGCCCAAAGTTGCATTGGGGTCAGTAGTGGGAACAACTTTAAAGTACAAGTGATCATTCCCAGCCACATTCGCGGCAAGCATCGGCAACCAATCAACAGGGATTAAATCCATAAGGTTCATCAACAGAACCCAGGTAAAAATTGTTAACGCCATAGGCGCAACCATACGATTTTTATGATGAAAAACATCACTTACTGTGTTGTTGACGAATTCAACAATCATTTCAATAAAACTTTGTAAGCCTTTTGGCTTGCCAATGGTGGCGGTTTTGGCCACACGCACAAACAAAAATCCGAGCAAAATAGCAAGTCCGATACCCCAACCTAGGGTATCCAAGTGAACACAGCTAAAACCCATGTCTTTAGCTTCTTGCGGGTTGTGTGCCAGCGTCCAAGTATCCTGCGCGACGACCTCTCCGTTATGACGATGATAACCGGCAGGCAATTTGCCATAGGCCAAGTTCTGCAGGTGATGCTGAATATATTCTGTAGAAGTTTTTGCTTCGCTGGACATAGTGTGGATCTTCAACAAATTTAGAATTTGGTTACTGCGGGAATGTTTTCATTAAGGCGTTAGCTATGAACAATTGAGCCAACCAAAACGCGCCGTAAACACCCATCAGCACTAGCACATTAACGCCGGGATAAAAGCGCCAAACCAGTGCGAACCCCGATATAGTTAACAGAAACTTGCCCAGCTCACCCCATTTCGAGGAATAAACCATCAAGGCTGCATTACTCAAGCCGCGATAGCGGAATGTGTAGTGCGTAAAATACAGTTGCGGCACAATAAAAAGAGCGCCACCTAAGGTGACAGATGCAAGCCACTCAATGTGCACTAGACTGACCAACCCCAGCACTATCAGCATTAAACCGAGCTGACGGGACAAACAAAACCAAACTGGGTTTGCCACCAAATACACCCTTGCACAAAACGGCCCAACAACACGCCGCCTCTAGATTTCAAAAAATTCTGAACATTCAGACGCTTCGACGCCAACCGGAAGCGGCGCGGGATTATAGATTTATCCCCCCCATGGATCAACCTTTTTAAAAGGTAAATTGCTCACACCACGAGGTGCCTGCATTTATTAGAATTGCAGCCGTGTTCAACTCTGCGCAGCGGGGTTAACTGGATACAAAGTGGCAATAAGCATCCGTATTTGGTCAAGAAAACCCCTTTTGTACGACAACCACACCACAACATGATGAAGAACACACAATTCCGTTGACCGAGTCGCTTTTATTCTCCTGGCATATGTAGTCAACTATGCTCTCGGGAGAAAGCAGCAAAATGGCCCGAAAATTAAAACGGAAACAATAAAGCCGAGGCTTGCTGCACGCTGAATAGGCTGTGGCATACTACAACGCGCTAGGCGCAAGCACCCAAGACTCTCACTAACACGGAGTAAGAAGCATGCTCAGGTATCCTTCTACCAAACAAATTCTCACCGTTGCTGTACTCAGCGCTCTTTTGGCTGGTTGCGGTAAAGATAGTAAAAAGGCTACCGCCGACAGCAACATTATGGATACGCCACCCATGGCAGAGCGGCCGGAAGCCAATGTCACTCCCGTCGAGCTGGGTAGCGAGTTGCAACTGACTGAAGAGTCGGATGTCGCGAGGCAAGACCAGGCTGTTGCGCTGGCCGCAATTGTTTTGACCACCACCTTAAACATGGATAAGGGTAGCAGCGCCGTTAAAAGTGCCATCTCTGTGTTTGCAGGTGCTCAACCTAAAGAAGTCGCAACTGGTGCTATGTCTCCAGTTTTGGGCGGAACCACGCAAAAATGTGGCAAGGGTGGCGAACAGACCATAACGCTCCTTATGGGCGAAGGTGTGGGTGTGACCCAGACCGGCGCCTTCAATAAGGAAGAAGTTTATGTCACTGCTGACTTCAATCAATGCAACCTTGGCGCCGTGAAAATCGATGGTGGCCTGGGCATGGGCTTAAAGCTCGGCCTTGCAGAATTGTTGAATACCGCTTCGTTCCGCCTTGAAACGTCGCTGATCGCTCAGGACTTAAAAATTAACCAGAATGGCCGCGAGTTTTACGCTGAAGGTGAAGCTGGCTACAAGTTTTACACTAATAACGGATACGAGCTAAACACTGAGCTGTATGCAGATAACTTTGAGCTAAATGACGGGCTTAAGATGAATCTGCTAGATCTGTCCTTGAAGCAAGTTAACAACACTTCTAACAACAACTGGTCCATGAGCATCAACGCTAAGTACCAGGCTGGTAAATCGAATTTAAATAGTACTTATGTGAGCGTTTCTACAGGAGAAGATGCACCGCTTAAGGGTAAGGGTTATGGCTATCCAACCAACGGAGAGATATACATAGATACCAAAAAGCCTGATCCAAATATTCCGCTGAGTAACAGTGTTATTATCAGGATAGCGCCCACAGTTGTTTCAAATAATTTCCCAGAAGGCACTCGTATACAAATCGAGATTCACAAAGCTGATGGCAGCATTGATACCGCTCTAGGGTATTCTTGGACTGCACTGGAAGAAGCCGCGAAGAAATATATAGAAACTGGTGTTGGCAAGCTGCCAGATGGTTACGAAGACGAAAGCGTAGAAAACTAAATCTTCCATCTTACAAGCTGAAATAAAACGTTATACTTCGAGCCCGCACTTGCGGGCTTTTTCTTATTGTTTATTTGGTAAATTAGGAACTTTACATGCTCAGGCACAGTTTGCTGCTACTTCCCTTTTGTATATTGAGCGCTGCCAGCCACGCGGGCAGTCAACTGCGGTTATTTGCAGGTATCGATTCTACGTTTATTTCCACTGAAGAAATCGATACTAGAACATACAAAGATCCAACCACCTCGCAGACTATTACTGAAACCTATAATCCCAACGAAGAATCAGGTTCTTTGCTTGGCGGTGGCGTTGGCTTTGAATGGCTGTCCGCTAGCGGCGTGCTCTACGGCGCAACGCTGGACGTAAGCGATGGTGATGTTGAATATACTGGCGAAAGTAATCTGGGCACACCCATTAAAGATGGCACATCCTACATTTATTACTGGAGACCCAAGGTTTACGCGGGTAAAGAAATCCGAGAATGGTGGTTTAAACCCCGTATAGAGATAGAAATTGGTGGGCAGCTGAAGGAGCGGCATATCGACCCGCGCACTGAAGGCGTAGAGGGATATAAAGAAAGTTACAAATGGTGGTATTCCGGTCTAGGTGTGAGCTTTGAGTTTTTGGGCAATCAAGATTGGTCGTGGCGCAGCGGTTTAAATTACCGCATGATGATTCAGCCAACTAATGACACAACCCTTACGAAGCGCGATATTGACCTCGGATCAACATCCAGCGTTAGCTGGTTAAATAGTGTATGGCTGAATCTGGATGACGATCTTTACATGGGAATTGAGCTGAACATCACCAGGATTATGGTTGACCGCAGTCGTCTCACCTATGATGGCGTGGTTGAGACGGAAGAGTCCACCGCTCCCTACTGGTACTATCAACCGGAATCCCATTGGCAGGATGTCAACCTGCGTTTTTCCATGAGCAAACGATTCGATTTTTAACCGAGTATTTTTACGCCCCCAAAAGCCGCAGCATAGACTGCGGCTTTTTTGTCTGTACGTTACACAAAATACAGCCTCTTACAGCCAACATGAATTTTCACCTGTTGGCGTTTATTGCTCTTTGTACTCCAACCGCTCCAACAAGCCGTCCAACTCATCCAAATTTTTGTACTTCAACACCAGCTTACCCGCACCACGCGCTGAGTGCTGTACTTGTACCTTAACCCCCAAACGCCCCATCAAACCTTCTTCGAGTTTTTTCAAATCCGGCGCGAGGGTTTTGGGTGGGTCTACCTTGTCCATGGCCTCTTCTTGTTGGGTTTTGCGCACCAGGGCTTCGGCCTGGCGCACACTTAAGCCACGGGCGATGATTTGTCGCGCTAGAGCACTTTGCTGGCCGGGTTCGAGGCTGAGTAGGCAGCGGGCGTGGCCCATTTCGAGATCGCCATGTTCGAGCAGGGTGCGCACTTCATTGCTGAGGTTTAGAAGGCGCAAGCTGTTGGAGACTGCGGCGCGGGATTTGCCCACCGCATCAGCTACCTGCTGGTGGGTCAGTGCAAATTCGTCTTGCAGGCGTTTAAGGGCAACGGCCTCTTCAACCGGGTTGAGGTCTTCGCGCTGGATGTTTTCAATCAATGCCATGGCGATGGCGGTTTCATCCGGTACATCGCGGATAATGGCCGGTACACGATCAAGGCCCGCCAATTGGGAGGCTCGCCAACGGCGCTCACCGGCGATAATTTCGTAGCGCTCAGGGCCGATCAGGCGCACCACTATGGGCTGCATCACCCCCTGCGCCTTGATGGAGTCGGCCAGTTCCTGCAAGGATTCGTTTTGAATATCTCGGCGCGGCTGATACTTACCGCGCTGTAAAAACTCCACCGGTAATTCAGCGTATTTGCCGTCCATGGGGCCAGCATCCGGCACGGGCACGGCGGCCACGTTCATGGCGGCCTTGACGGCATCGCTGGGGGTTTTTGTGACGCCACCTAAGAGCGCGTCGAGACCGCGCCCTAAGCTTTTACGTTTCATGGAGGTTTTTCCTTAGCAGGACTTAGGGCGCCACATCAAGCAGTGGCTCGTTAATCGCTTCGTTGTGACGAATAATCTCGCCAGCGAGGGCGAGGTACGCGAGGGCGCCTTTGGATTGTTTGTCGTAGGCGAGCACCGGTTTGCCGTGGCTGGGGGCTTCCGCCAAGCGCACGTTGCGCGGCACGCAGGTGCGGTACACCTTATCGCCGAAAAATTCCGTCAATTGCGCCGAGACATCGGTGGTCAGGCTCATACGCGGGTCGTACATGGTGCGCAGTATGCCTTCGATTTTCAGGCGCGGATTGATGCTGGATTGCACCTGGTTGATGGTGTTAATCAGGGCGGAGAGCCCCTCTAAGGCGTAGTACTCACACTGCATGGGAATAATGACGCCCTCGCAAGCCACCAGGGCGTTTACTGTGAGCATATTGAGCGAGGGCGGGCAGTCGATGAGGATGTAGTCGTAGAGGTTGTTTACCAGCTGCAGGGCCTTTAATAGGCGCTGCTCTTTGTTGGGCAGTTTGAGCATTTGCACTTCGGCGGCGGTGAGGTCGCCATTGGCGGCCAGCACACTAAAACCTGCATCCCGCGAATAGACGCTGGCGCTGGCCACATCGGCATGGCCCATCAGAACGTCGTAGACAGTTTGCGGGGTGGTGTTTTTATCCACCCCGCTGCCCATAGTGGCGTTGCCTTGAGGATCCATATCCACCAACAAGACGCGACGTTTGGTAGCCGCCAAAGAAGCGGCCAAATTGACACAGGATGTGGTTTTACCCACCCCGCCTTTTTGATTGGTTATCGCGTAAATTCGGGCCACAGGTCAGGTCTCGTTAGAGGCGGTTAAGGCAAGCAAACAGCGCTCGGCCGCAAGGCCGGGGACCGTTAAAGCGATGCTTTGGCGCAGTTGAATATGCGGCGCCAAAGCGGCCAGTTCAGCTGCGGGGTAAACCCCTTTCATCGCCCAGAAGGTGCCGCCGGATTTTAATAGATGCTCGCAGCTTTGTGTCATATCGGCCAGGGAGGCAAAGGCTCGGCTCACTACGCCGTCATACTTATCGGCAGGCCTATGGGCTTCCACCCGGCAGTTGTGGATCTGCACATTAGCAAGACTTAAATCGGTTTTCACCTGAAATAAAAAACGCGTTTTTTTACCGGCGGAATCCAGCAGTGCGATGGACCTGTGCGGATAACAAATGGCCAGGGGAATACCCGGCAAGCCGCCGCCTGTGCCTACGTCAATCAGCCGCTCGCCGCTGATGTGCGGCACTATGGCCAGAGAATCCAGCAGGTGCAGGCGCACCATCTGTTCCAGGTCGCGAATGGCCGAGAGGTTGTAGGCGCGGTTCCATTTGGCGAACAGGGCCAGGTAGGCCATCAGCTGCTGCTGTTGCTGGGCGCTCAGCTGCAAGCCAAGCTGCTCTATACCCTGCTGCAAAAGTGCCTGAGCTGCGCTTAACACTCCTGTGCGGCCCGCTGGGACTTTAATAATCCCTGTTTTTTAAGGGTTATCAGCAACAGGGAAATGGCCGCCGGGGTCATGCCTTGGATGCGCTGGGCGCGGGCGATGGTGTCGGGGCGCTGGGTCTGCAGCTTTTGTTTTAACTCATTGGAGAGACCGCTGACCTGGCTGTAATCAAAGTTCGCCGGGATGCTGGTGGCTTCACTGGCTCGCAGGCGCTCCACTTCCCCCTGCTGGCGGTCGATGTACCCTGCGTATTTGGCGCGGATTTCCAGCTGCTCGGCCACCTGCGGGTCTGCTACACCCTGCCCTTTTAGGCTTACCAAATCGGCATAACCCAGCTCCGGGCGTTTGAGCAGGTCCATCAGGGAGTACTCGTGGGTCAAGGGCGAGGTGAGTTTGGGTTTTAACTGCTGGGCCTCAGGGCTTGCCGCTTGAATCCAGGTGGTGCGCAGGCGATTAGTTTCCTGCTCCAAAGCGTCTTGTTTGCGGCAGAAATGCGCCCAGCGCTCATCATCCACCAGGCCCAGCTCGCGGCCTTTTGCCGTCAGGCGTGCATCGGCGTTGTCCTCGCGCAGCATCAAGCGATATTCAGCGCGGCTGGTGAACATGCGGTAGGGCTCTTTGGTGCCGAGCGTAATGAGGTCATCCGCCAGCACACCTATATAGGCCTGATCCCGCTCGGGGCACCAGGGGTCTTTTTCTTGGGCGCGCAGCGCAGCGTTTAGGCCCGCGAGCAAACCTTGCGCCCCCGCTTCTTCATAACCGGTAGTGCCGTTGATTTGGCCTGCGAAGAACAGGCCGTTGAGGGCGCGGGTTTCAAAGCTGTATTTGAGGTCTTGCGGGTTAAAAAAGTCGTATTCGATGGCGTAACCGGGCCGCAGTATATGGGCGTTTTCAAAGCCTTTAATGGAGCGCACCAGGGCCAGTTGAATATCAAACGGCAGGCTGGTGGAGATGCCATTGGGGTACAGCTCGTGGGTAGTTAGCCCTTCAGGCTCGATGAAAATTTGGTGGGAGTCTTTGTCGCCGAAGCGGTTGACCTTGTCCTCAATGGAGGGGCAATAACGGGGGCCGACGCCTTCGATTACACCGGTAAACATGGGCGAGCGGTCGAAGCCGGAACGAATGATGTCGTGGGTTTGGGCGCTGGTGTGGGTGATCCAGCAGCAGGTTTGGCGCGGATGCTCCGCCACCGAGCCTAAAAAGCTCATCACCGGCGTGGGCGTATCGCCCCACTGCTCTTCAAGGCCGCTGAAGTTCACACTGCGGGCATCGATACGCGGCGGTGTGCCGGTTTTTAAGCGATCCACCCGCAGAGGTAATTCCCGCAAACGCTGAGCGAGCGCAATGGAAGGTGGGTCCCCCGCCCGGCCGCCGGAGTGATTTTCCAGACCTATATGAATTTTGCCGCCCAAAAAGGTGCCCGCCGTAAGCACCACGCTGGGAGCTAAGAATTTCACCCCCATTTGGGTGACAACGCCCTTAACTGTATCGCCCTCGACGATTAAATCGTCCACCGCCTGCTGAAAGATACTCAGGTTGGGCTGATTTTCCAGAATGCTGCGAATGGCCGCTTTGTAGAGGATGCGATCCGCCTGGGCACGGGTGGCGCGCACGGCCGGGCCTTTACGCAGGTTTAAGACGCGAAATTGAATACCCGCTCGATCCGTTGCCCGCGCCATAGCCCCGCCCAGGGCGTCGATCTCGCGCACCAGATGGCTTTTGCCGATACCGCCGATGGCGGGGTTACAGCTCATCTGGCCGAGGGTTTCGATATTGTGGGTCAGCAGCAGGGTTTTGCAGCCCATGCGCGCCGCCGCCAAACAGGCCTCGGTGCCCGCATGGCCGCCGCCGATTACGATGACATCAAACTGGGTGGGGTAAATCATGGCAGGTCAGGATTGTCGCGAAGGGGCGAGGATTATAGAGAGTTTGCCTGGGTGGTACAAAAATTAAACGCACACTTCCAGCATTTAGCCGCGCGGGCTTAATGCCTCGCCCGCGAACCTCAAGCCAGCAAAGCCCTCGGCCATAAACTGGCGGATGTTCTGATGATCCGCGCCCTCTGGGTGCTCCAGCACCGCCTGGTAGTGCTCGCAAAACAGGCTGAGGGTTTGCTCTTGGCTGAGGCCGAGCGCTCGCGCCAGAGCGAAGACTTTGCAGGAGCCGTTGTTTTGATTGGCCTCGTTTAGCAGGGCGCCGTTGTGGAACTGGGTGGGTGTGAAGGAGTAATGCTGATCGATCCAGCTGATGACGTCGCTGAACTGAGTAGTAGGTTGGCTTAATAGCGATACAAGGTGTTGCTTCATGGGGTGCTCGTAAACATAAGTTGGATGATTGATGGGTTGGCTACAGCTGTGTTTGCCGGGTGTATTCAAACACACAGGGTTGATACTAGGCACTAGCCTAGGGAAGGTGCTTCAGGTGGCGGGTTGCTCGACCACCCCGCCCCTGCGCATGTCATTAGCTCCCTCACCCTAGCCCTCTCCCATAGGGAGAGGGGACAGTGTGTACTAACCCTGGAGACCTTGCTTTTAGCTCCCTCTCCCTATGGGAGAGGGTTGGGGTGAGGGTAAGAAAAAGTACGCGAAACAGGTCAAAATCCTTAGCTTAATGACATTGCCCTCCTAGGGAGGGGGTTTGCCCGCATCCTTGCGGGGCGCACCCTGGCTCACCCAGCGATAAAGGCTTAGGGTTGGTTAGCTATATCCGGCTCAGAGGGAAGCTGCGCGGGCTTATCCGCAGGCCAAAAGCCACCCGCATTAAGCTGCTGCCAGCCCCATTTAAGCCAGCGCATCAAGGCAAACGCGATCCAGAGTGACCACAGCAACATGCTCACCCGGTACACCCACATGGGCACGGATACCACCCAGGCCTCTGGCAGCGGGCCTGGGGTGTAGTCGCTGTACCAGGCTAGGCCGCCATAACTGGCGGGGACTATGTGCATATCGGGTGTGGACAGTAAACCTTGCGGGATGCCGCCGAGCAGCAGGCCCAAGGCGAGTAATGACAGACACACCAGGCCCACCTGCAGGGCTTTGTAACCGCCACCGGCCCAACCGGATTGGCCGCCGCGCCAGCGCAGGGCGGCGAACCAGGCAGCGAGGATCACCAATACACTCAGGTTTTGTGTAGCCACCCCCAGGCTCAGTAACACCCATTCATAGCTTTTAAGGTGCGCAAGGCCGCTGCGGCCCAAGGCCCAGGCCAGGCCCAGCACCACACAGAGCACGCCCCAAAACAGCAGCGCCGGGCCCATTTGTGGGCCGCCGAGCAGCAGGATCCAGCGGTCCTGCGGCAGGTTCACTCGCAGGCTGATGTTGCGGGCGGGGGCGCCTAGGTCGAGGGGTGCGGTACTCAGGCGCAGGGGCAATGCCTGGCTGTGTTGCCATTGCACGGCGAAGACTTGGCTGCCGGGTTTGACCGGCAATTTAACCCGCCCGTCCTGCATGATCGGCGGCAGCTCACCGCCGTCGCGGGTGACGCTATTGAGCTTGGCGTCAGCGGGCAAGGTGAGTAAAAAATCCTGCCCCTGGTTGCTGAGGATGCTAAGACTGAGGGTGACATCCTGAGCTTTTTGGCCGACGTTTTGACTCAGCTCGACCGTTTGCAAGGTGAGGTTATTGCCCTTAATCGCGGGCGGCTTGCCCACCCTGATGCGCAGTTGTTCTGCCGGCCAAGGCTGCCAGCGCGGCGCCAGGTTGCTGCCCAACTGGGGTACACCCTCGGCTTGAATATGCCACTGGGGCGCAGCTTCCAGTTGCCACTCCTCCACCCAGCTGGGCTGCTCGGGGGCGGTGAGGTTGAGCTGCGGGACGATTTTCAGGCGAGACGTCCAGCTAAAGCTGGTTTCATCATTGGCGAGGTTCACGTTCATCAAGCCCAGTGCATTGGGTTGCGCGCCCAAGGGCGCCTCGCCGCTCAGCAGCGGCACCTCCAGATGAATAGGCCCGCTGACGGGGGCTATGCGGGTGACCCGTGTTTCAATCGCCCACTCCAAACCCAGCTGCAGTGTGCGCTCGATACGCACAAACGGCGCCATGGGCGCGGGCGTGAGGCGTTTGTCGGCGTGGCTGCTGGCACTCTGGGCGCGGCTCAACTGCAGGGTGTCGCTGGCGGCGGCCGCCGTAGGTTCGCCGCTGAGACTCCAACCACTCAGCTCGGTTTTAAGGTTGTTGATGTTCAAACCAAACGCCAGCGGCAGTGCGTTGCGGCCAGCGAGATTGCCCTGCAGCACCAGGCTTTGGCGGCCGGGTAAGAGCGCCAACTGCAACTCGTCATCGGCCTGGCGCAGGCTGGCGCGCTCGCCGTTGAGCAGCGCCAGCTGTGGCCACCAGCTGGTTTGGCTGGCGGGCAAGGCGTAAATACTCGGCGCCAGCGCGTGCAGCACCAGCTCTAAACGCAGGTTATCGTCTTTTACTTGCAGGCTCACTGCCTCAATGCTGACGCAATCGGGCAGGCAGAGCGGCGCTTTGAGTAGGCGGGTTTTAAGCTCTTTTAACAACTCCGGGCTGGGCTCAGCGCTGCGCAGGCTGCTGGGGGGCACGGCTTCATCGGCCAAGCTATCCGGCGCTGCGCCGCCCAGGCTCACCGCTAAGGCCAGCAACATAAGGCCCAGGGCGCGGTTGCCACCGAGTTTAGGTGTGGGTAGCCGCAAGAGGCCGGAGGCCTGCCAGAGGGCAAAGGCCAGCAACCAAGGCAGGAAGGCGGCGAGCAGGAAGCCCGGCCGGTTGATCCACGGCGGCACCCAATACAGGCGGGTGGTTTGCTCGGCGGTGACGGGGCCGCTCCAGTTGAGATAGACAGTGGCATGCTGCCAGCTGGGCTTGCCGGGGCCGGTTTGAGTTTGTTGGCTGGGGTCGATCTGCTGGGAGGCGCTGGGTAAGTCGTATTCCCTTTTCTTTGCAAGCATGCGCGGTACTGATGCCCGCGCACCCGTCACGACTACCTCCTCGGCCCGCGACTCATCCAGGGCATAGGGTGCTGCCGCCGCAACCGGCGCTGGCGCCTCCTGCATCTTGCGCATTGCAAAAGTATCTTCAAACACCGACTCCATAAACCCACTCGAACCTTCCGAGCCCTCCAACTGCGGATAAAGCGCATAACGCACATGGGTAATGGAAAAACTGAGCAATACCAACAGCAAGGAGGCGAAGCTCAACCAAGCGTAGCGCTTGAGCCAGCGCGCAAAGGCGCCGGAGACCCAGGGCAACAGGGCCAGTACCGCCGCCAGATTCAGCCAGCTAAACACCGCCGCGCCGCTGCGCTGGTAGGTAATTAGCAAACACACAAACGCCAAGGCGCCGACCCAGGGGCGCACAATTTTGCCCAGGGCTATGACGATGATCAGCACAATAAAAATATCGAACAGGCCCCACAGGGTGACCCAAGCACCGCTCGCACTGTCGGCGCCACGGGCGTAGAACAGGCTCCAGCCGGGTGGCAGTGCCAGCTGCCAACTCACTGCCGACATCTCGGCAGCCCAGGCCGATACCGGCAGCTCCCTCGCCATAGGCAGGCGGCCCTGGCCCTCCAGCTGCAGATGAGCCTCGCGCAGTTCCACCCCCGCGCTCCCCTCTAACACCTGGGTAACAACCTGGGCTTTGCCGTTGACGTCGGCTTTTAATAGCTCAAAGGGTTTGGCCAAATCCAGGCGGTCCGACTGTTTCATGCTGCCGGTGATGCTGTCGCTAAAGGTCAAACCCGCGCCGGAAAAATCCAACCACACCGAGCGCACCAAACGCAGTTCATCTTTAGCCGGGTTGGGGTTGCCGCGAAATAACTCCTCCAGCACCAGGCCCTGCCCCGGTTCCAACAAATAGGCGGGCAGCGCGCGCCACTCCTCGGGCATGGTGGTTTGGGAGGGGTCTAGACTGGCGCCGCCGCTGACTTGCACTGTGCGCAGGCGGGGCGCCGCTTCAAAACTCCACACCTCTTGGCCGGGCCAGTCTTCGCTGGCCGCTGGCAATGTGAGGCTGGGTTGAGGGTTGAGGCTGTGGGCGGTGAGTATCAGCGTCCATTGGCCGGGCTTGATCTGCACCCGCAGGGCGCCGTTGGCCTCCAGTTTGGCGGGCAGGTCGCTGCTGAAAGCGCGAGGTGTAAAGCCCGCGAGCAGCCAAGGCCCCAGCACCACTTCGCGTTCGGCGCCGCTCACCTCTAGCTCAAGGCGGCTGGTCAGTACCAGGGGAATGCCATCGCTGAGCTTGCGGAATACCTTCAGGCTCAGGCTATCGCTCTGCGCCTCCTCCCCCGCCGCCTGCTCCGCCAGCCACAGGCTACCGGCGGCTTCCAAACTCGGCTGCTCCACAGGTTTGCCGTTCAGGCTCAGATGCACTATGCCCAAGGCTTCTGGCACAGCGAGAATACGCGGCAGGCTCGCCCAACTGAAACGCCCCGTGAGCAGGTGACGGCCCTTGGGCAGATACACCTGGGGCCGCTCACTGCTGGCGCGCACGGGTAGCCAACTGCCGCCGTTTTTCACCTCCTGCGGCCAGAAGCCCGGCCCGCCGGGCAACTCCACCCAGTCCGGCGCAAACATATCCACGGCCAATTTAAACTCCGCGCCTTTATCGGTTGCAGCCAGGGTCAACTCGCCGGGCCAGACGCATTCTGTGTGCTCACTATCCAAGGCCCGAGGGCAAAACTGCTGCGCCGCGTCCTCCAACACCCAGCCCTGCCAGTCTTTCAGCAGATTAGGCAACGCCTCTAGAGCCCAGCTGGGCGGGGCCATTAAGACAATAAACAACAACCATGTTAGGTGGCGAAGCATGGGCAATCCTCACAAGTGAACAATGCGCCCAGCATAAACGACTGCGCCCTGCGGGTTAATTAAAAAGCTGAGACATCCATTATCGGAAGGCTGACTCAAACAGCCACCCAAGTGCTCAGCGCCTGTTGAATCGCCAGAGGCATCGCGTTACCTTGGCGCTATTTTGGTGCGGTAATGACAACAAGCGCTTCCAACGCCCACTCTAAGCTGGGTAAATTACTGCTAGGCCAGCGGGAAAAATGGCTGTCGGGCCTGGGCGCCTTTATCGCCATCAGCTGGGTCATATTCGGCACCCAGTGGCTGCTGCCACACGCAGCGCTGGTTATCCTGCCTTCCATGGGCGCCTCCGCTGTGCTGCTGTTTGCCCTCCCCCACGCCCCTCTGTCACAGCCCTGGCCGGTATTCGGCGGGCATATGGTGAGCGGCGTCATTGGGGTGGCGGTACAACACTGGTTGCCCGGCGACTTTGCCGCCGCTTTGGCGGTGGGTGGCGCTATTACAGCCATGTATTTTTTGCGCTGCCTGCACCCACCGGGCGGCGCCACCGCGCTGATGGCGGTGATAGGCGGCAGCGCCGTGCACCAATTGGGCTGGGCGTTTGTGTGGCAGGTCAGCCTGCTCAATGTGCTGCTGATACTCATCGCCGCCCTAGCCTTTAATGCCCCCTTCCCCTGGCGCCGCTACCCCAACGCCTGGCACAGCAAACCACCCAGCCCCCTGCCGTTTAGTTTTGCCCAGGAGGACTTCGCGGCAGCCATTACCGAAATAGATACATTGGTAGACGTAAGCCCGGAAGATTTACAGCAGCTGGTGCGCTTAGCCTGCGAACACGCTCAGGCGAAAAAACACCTGGATGCCCCCATAACGGCCGGTTGTTATTACAGCAATGGCGCCCTGGGGGATACCTGGGCGGTGCGCCTGGTGCTGGATATTAACCTCGACGAACCCAAGGCCATGCGGCGCAAAGTGATTTACAAAATAGTGGCGGGGGAGGGCTTATACAGCATCCACCTGTGTACCCTGGGGGAATTTACTGCTTGGGCGCGGCAGCAGGTGGAGCAGTACAACGGTCATTACGTACCGGTTAAAAGTAAAACCCATAGCTGAGTGCGCCTCAGGTTTTATTGGTTGTGATGAACCCAGCGGCTATTCACCCGGCGACACAATAGATCGACCTGATCTATTGTGTCTTCGCCCGCTAAAACCGCTGGATTAATAGGCGTTAATTAACCGGCCACCGCCCGCAACATCCAAGCGGTTTTTTCATGCACGCGCATACGGTCGGACGCCAGGGATGAGGTAGATTCATCATCCGCCGCCTGGGAGAGCTTCAAAACGGCGCGGCAGGTTTTGACGATTTGCTCATGGCCTGCGGTAAGAATCTGCACCATCTCGCTGGCGCTGGGCACGCCTTCTACCTCTTTTATTTTGCTCAAGGCGGCAAAGGCTTTATAAGTGCCGGGTGCCGCCACACCGAGCGCGCGAATACGCTCGGCTATATCATCCACCGCCACGGACAACTCGGTGTATTGCTCCTGAAACATCAAATGTAATTCACGAAAATGCGGCCCCACCACGTTCCAATGAAAGTTGTGCGTTTGCAAATAAAGCGTGTAGGAATCGGCTAATAATTGGCTTAAGCCTTGCGCAATTTGCACGCGTTGGGGTTCGTTAATACCTATATCGATGGGGTGCATAAATTAAGCTCCTAGGGCGATGGTCATTTAATGGGTAACAATGTCATTAAGTTAAGGATTTTCGGAATAGAAATCTCCCTTAGGGCGCCCCTAGAGTTTCCATTAACTTAATGACATTGAGTTGAGGACAGGCAGGTTAACTGCCCCTATGTAACTACCATAGCAGCACACAGCCACACATCTAAGTTAAAAAAATTTATCGCGCTAATAGCGAGGAGGGATTCAAAGCAGCTCAACCAAAGCAGCAGTAGCTGAGCCAAAGCCGCAAAGCAACCCGAATGCAGCGCAAGCCGGGTTTTTCGATTCGTGCAGGATTAACATGTCGTCTAGCGCTTTAATACAACGGACAAAAAACCAAGCCGATACTACCCAACGCAAAACACCCGGCCAGCACGCAGTAATTAAACTGCGCGCAGACCGGGTGCTCAAAGGCCAATTAATCCTTAGCAGCGTGTTGAAATACTACCTTGCTAGTTCTGGCGGCGTTAAATTTGGCGAAAAAATTCTCATTTACTTCGTGTACACTCCGGTTTTTTCGCCAAATTTGCCTTGCCAGACCATCGCCGCCAACGTATTTCAACAAGCTGTTAGGTTTCTTTATGCAGCAACGTCGCCAAGCGTTTTAATTTCGGCGCCACAATGGGCGTAGTTAACATGGTACTGCCCACCGCCATTAATAACAGCGCGGTAAAGGTTTCATTAGTAATTATTTGTTTATCCAATAATACGTTGGCGAAAATAATCATAATTAAGGCTTTGGTTTGCAGCAGCCAACCAATTAACGAAGCCTCCCCCGGCGCCCAGCGCAGCCATTTACCGGCCAAATGTACCCCGGCCAATTTACCGGCAATAGAGGCCACCAACAGAATAGCCGCCGCCGCAAATACCGCCATACCGCCCACATCCCAATTAGTGCGCAGGCCCGTACTTAAGAAAAACACCGGCATTACCGTCAGCAATAAATGATGGCGCAATAAATCCATATGCTCTTGATTAAACCAATCCGCGTCCATCACAGCGCCAGCTAAAAACGCCCCCACCATATAATGCAAGCCAGCCCAATCCGCCCCTAAACCACATACAGCCAGCCAAATAATACCGGCAAACCAGCGGTCTTTTTCACTAATGGCACACATGAGTTTGCGAAATAAAAATGCCGCTGCGGCAAACACCAATAAAAAGCCCACCTGGCGCCCCACCCGCTCCCAATCCATTAAAATAATCGCCAACACACCCCAAATGGCAATATCGTCCAAGCTGGCGTAACGCAAAATACGCTGGCCAATCGGCGCGCGCAAAATATCCAATTTCTCCATTAATAAAATTAAAATCGGCAAAGCGGTTACCGCACAAGCCATGCCCACGCCCAGCACAAATTGCCACGTAAGCGCCTTGGTGCCCATCCAGCCCTCGTAATTGAGCAGCCCAAAACCAGCTACACAACCAAACAACAGCGGCATTCCCAGAGCCAAGCCCGCTGTAATGCCGCTCTCTTTACGGTATTGCCAGGCCTTTTTTAAATCCAATTCAATACCGGCGATCCACACAAACATCATCACCGCCCACCAGGCCACGCCGTTTAAACACTTAATCACATCCGGCGTAAACACAAATTTATAATACTCAGGCTGCCACGCCCCCATTACACCCGGCCCTAATAAAATGCCGGAAATAATCTGCACCACCACCAAAGGTGCCCAATAGTCAGTGCGGCCCAAGCGCCAAATTAAATAAGGCACTGAAAAAATTAGGCACATAGCAATTAAATACAGTTCGGTTACCGAAAGATGCATCGCACACTTACTCACAAAATTAAGACCGGGCGCTTTGTACGCGCCCAAGTACCTTTTGGCCAGGCTTTTATCATCAGTTTTTCTTATCACCTGAGCACCAGCCGAGCTAAGCCAGGTTAACAGCCACCCAGGTATTGCCTACAACACACGCACTATGCGGCAGGTGCACTTAAATCAGCGGGCAAATTCGGCTAAGGTGCCGCTCCACCTTTCAGCCCGTAATTTCATGGAGTAGACGATGAACCGTACCCTGCTTGCCCTCACACTGCTGCTGTGCAGCGCCTTTTACCACCCGGCCCAGGCCGATGCCCCCGCCAACACAGCCGCCAACAGCGCAGAATTTCTCGCCGCGTTAAACCCACAAGCAGGCAGCATTGCTCTGCCTGGCGGCGTGGCCAAGCTTAATTTGCCGCCTGAATTTACCTACCTAACACCTGCCGCCACCGAGCGTTTATTGGTTGAAGGCTGGGGCAACCCGCCCGGTACCCAAACCCTCGGCATGGTAATTCCCACCGCCGTCAACCCTCTTGAGGCTGGCGGCTGGGGCGTAGTAATTACCTATGATGCCGACGGCCACATCAGCGACGCCGATGCCGACGACATTAACTACACCGATCTGCTCAACGATATGCAAGAAGACAACGCAGCGGCCAATGAAGAACGCAAAAAACAGGGTTATGGCTCCATGCAATTAATCGGCTGGGCCGAAGCGCCGCGCTACGATAAAAGCAGCCATAAATTTTATTGGGCGAAAGAATTTAAAACCGATCAGGCTGGCGCCAATTCGCTTAATTACAATATCCGCGTTTTAGGCCGAACCGGCGTATTGGTATTAAATGCTGTCGCCAGCATGGATGAAATGCCCACTATTCGCGCTCAAATGCCCAGCTTATTAGCGGCCACCGAATTTATAAAAGGCAACCGCTACGAAGATTTTGATGCAAACACCGACCATGTGGCCGAATACGGCTTAGCCGCTTTGGTGGCTGGCGGCGCTGCAGCAAAACTCGGCCTTTTTGCCAAACTCGCCGCCCTGTTTATCGCCTTCAAAAAAATAATTATTGTCGGCGCACTGGCATTGGGTGGTTTTATTATGCAGTTATTTAGCCGTAAAAAATAAACCTACCCCAAAAGGCCCCGCGTGATTAAATTAATATTAGGCCTGTTTGCCGCAGGTAAATTCGGCAAAATCGCCCTCACCTGCGGCACCATGCTGCTGTCGATGATTACCTATTCATTTATATTCGGCTGGGCCTATGCGGTGGGGTTTGTGCTGCTTATTTTAGTACACGAACTCGGCCACTACGGCGCCGCCCGCCAACGGGGTTTAAATGTAGGCGCGCCTACATTTATCCCATTTGTGGGCGCCTGGATTCAATTAAAAGAACAACCGATGAACGTAGAAACCGAAGCCTATATAGGTTTTGCAGGCCCAGTCACCGGTACTATTGGCGCCATGTTGTGTTATTACCTAGCCAAATGGCTCGGCAGTGATTTATTAATGGCGCTCGCCTACGCAGGCTGCATGTTAAATCTATTTAATTTAATTCCCATTTCCCCCCTGGATGGCGGCCGCATTACTGCCATCATCTCACCGAAGGTTTGGCTCTTAGGTGTGCCCTTATTAGTGGCGTTATTTTTTTACACCCACAGCCCCATGTTAATCCTCATCGCCCTCTTGGCCTACCCCCAGCTTAAACACGCTATTTGGCCAGATAAAAATAAAATACACCCGGAGGGGTATTACCAGGCGAGCTTCAATGACCGCATTAATTATGGCGTGTTGTATTTAGGGTTAGTGGGTTTTTTAAGTGTGATGACCTATCAGCTGCACACGCATTTGCAGGGGCGAGTGGGTGGTTGATTTAAACCGCTCCCCCAGCCTCGCCTTAAGGCTTCAGGTTAAGTGAGTCCTACTCAATTAGTGCTTACAGCGGCAGCTGCCAGCAGAAAGGTCGCGCCTCAGCGAGGCGGATATACTGCTGTTATTTTAAATCGCCCGGTAACAGTTTGTTAAAATAGGTTGGCGGGACTGTATGAGCTGCTAGCAACAGACTCAACTACTCCCCGCCCGCTTATCCCGCTTGACTCACCCCCCCATTACCATATCCTTTCGCTGCTATATCCAAACAGCGCTCAGATGCCACAAAAATCTGCGGCAACAATCCACGAACATAACTCTCGATAACAGCCAACAGCATTGTCAAGGCCACAAAAACGTATGTGGGCTATACATTTTTGTTCATTGTTTGGGCCGGAGAGTTTCGATAGCATCTTGTCGCCACCATCAGGCGCGCATCTTTTTCATAAAAGATTAAATAGTTGCGCTGTTCATCTTTACACCAATCTTGATACTTCCTCGCAACACTGGCTCGCCTACTACTCAATGCATGTACTGCATTAATCATTGAAGCACCTGGCAGCGCCAGTATTGATTATTAACTTTCTAACCATCAGGAGACTCGATGTGAAATCTTCTCTTCACTACCTATTAGGTTTTGCGCTAGCCGCATGCCTTAATGCACAAGCGGCGGATGATGTAAATTTGCTTGAAACTGGCTCAGGCTATAAACGCGTACGCTTAACACAGGATGCGCGAAATGCAATTTTTGAGAGCAATCAAGAATCCATTGCTGAGATAGATACTAGCATTAAAACCCGCACCAACTACGACGTTGTGATTGTGGACACCTACGGCGGCTTATTTAATTCGCGCATTCCTGAGTGGGCCATCATGGACTACTTAAACGAAAAAGGCGTTTCTCGCGCGGATGCGGCAGGCCCTCTTAAAAATACTAAAATTGATCAGGTCAGCTTCGACTTAATTGCCTTAAGCCAACTAACATCCAGCGATAACCGCGAACTTTTCCCCGAATATAGCACCGGCAATGAAGGCTGGCTGTGTAAAAAAGAGTGGAAAAATGGCAGCAAATCAGTGTCGGCATCCCCGGTCAACAAAAGTCAATCACTGGATAAAACCCTCTACAAAAACTCTACGCTTGACCTATCAACAAAAGGTAATGCCGCCGCCACAGGCACCATCAGCGCCTCCATTGAATACCGCACCAAGCGCAACAAATGTATTCGCATCCCCTACAAAGCTGAATTAGTAAAAGCCAGTTTTGATGCAAAACTCAATATCAACGCCAATCCCAGCCTAGTGGGCAAAGCCTTAGTTGAATACAAAAAAAATCTGTTTAATGACTATGTGCGCTTTTGGAATTACTCCAATGGCTGGTGGGTGTATATTTTCTACATTTCGTTGGACATGGAAGTTGGCATGACTTACGGCGCCAATTTAAGTGCCTCATTAGCCGCCAATTTAGATGCTGGCTACAACATTGCAGGCACCCTAGATGCACGCTATGAGTGTACTAAAAATGGCTGTACCGACGTGCGCAAAATCAGCACCGTCGAACTGACCATGCCTTCACATTTAAATTATTCAGCCCAGCTAGACATAGCCTTAACGCCCTACGCAGACTTGGCCGTTCAAGCCAATGTGGATTTATATAAAATATTCGAAATGGGTGAAATGAAGCTCGGTGTGGCAGCAGGCTTGCCTATTCGTTATTTTGGTTACATAGGCAATACCTGTTCTGACGCCAATATGGACGGCAGCAACGAAACCGTCAGAGCTTCGCTGTTGGATGTGACCGGGCAATCGTACATGTATTTGCAATACGATAGTTTTGTCTCGAAAAAAACCACCAAAATATTAGATGTGAACCCATTTGGCTGGACCAAAGTGCAGGACAATATCACCTTCGGGCCAATGTCCGGCATTAACCCAATTTACGTGCGCAATTTCGCATTCAAAAATCTCGGCGGCGACGATATTTTTAACCCCGTTCTACAATTTACATCGCCACTGCCCGCTACCAACGGCAGCATTAGCCTTGCTAAACGCTCCTGTTATCCCTTTAGCGCCGCACCTATTTATGAAGTCGATTACGGCGATGGCATAATTCAAAAAACTACCAGCTCACCGGTTGCGCATAACTGGAGCAGCACAGGAGCCAAAACTATTCGTGCACGCATCGTTGGTGATTCTGCTGGCCGCAGTTTTAACCCCAGCCAATGGACAACCCGTGCCGCACAAATTGCCACGTCATCAAGCTCTTCCAGCTCAGGAGGCACCAGCACAGGGGGTAAAATTTATGAATTTAATGACCCCATTAAGGGCAATACACCCGGCTGTACCCTGACACAAACCTACAGTGGTGGCGGTGGCGGCACGGTTTATTACCGCTATGCACTCAGCTGTCCTGGCCACCAAGTAACCGTGGAGAAAATGGACACAGGCGGAAATTGTACATTTATCGCCACGCCGAAAAACTACAGCATCTCAGGCAGCTGTACCAATTGGCGCGTATACAACTAATTATGCGAGCCCGATTAACCCTGCGACACAAGCAGGGTTAATCGGTTTTTTAGATCGCTGAGTTAATAACAAGGTAGATTTCAAAACCCCATAAAAGGCTCGTTGATTGATGGGTAAATTTAAAACCGCTCACCCACGCCCTCCCAAAGCAAACGCTTAAAAAATTAAATCCTCGCATCCAATTCACTTTAACCATTTTTAATTAAAGGCTTAATATGAAAAAAAACTCACTTAATTTAGCCGCACTTACTCTGTGCTGTGCTTTTTCCAGTGCCCAGCTACAGGCTGGCAGTTCTTATCCGCTGAGTGTATACCCACAAATTATTGGCGTTGGCGGCCCAACTTGGCAGGACATAGTGGACTACAAAGGCAACCAGGGTGTGAGTGTTGCATTACTCAATGAACGCGCGCGCTCAGTAGGTATGCTGCGTTTTAATGACAGCTTCGGCGCTATCCAACCTAACAACCTTGCAGGTATAGGTTTGTGCAGTGGCACACTTATCAGTAGTAACCAGTTTTTAATTGCAGCCCATTGTTTGGTGACACCGGGCATTAATTTCCCGTGGCCACAGAACACCGACGGCAGCCCACTGAATCAATTCCAAGCCATCAATCTTATGCACGTGCGCTTTGATTATCAAAAAGGCTTGAACGGAACCATTATGCGCACGGTGGATTTCCCGGTTAAAAAAGTATTGGAATATGTAATTGGCGATATAGATTACGCCATAGTGCAATTAGACGGCTCACCTGGCGCCACTTATGGCACAACACCAATTAGCGCACAAATTCCCGCCTCTGGGCAGCCGTTGTGGATGCTGCATCATCCAGAGGGTGATATTAAAAAAGTATCCTTTGGCGCCTCGCGCGGAATTCAGTCAGTGGATCAAAGTACTGATTTCGACCGCTTAATTTATGCCAATTTAGATACTACCAATGGCAGCTCTGGTGCCGGGGTATTAAATGCTCAAGGTGAATTAGTCGCTGTACATAATGGTGGTATGTATCTAAATGGTATAGCGCGCAACTACGGGGTTGCCGTAAGCCAAATCATTGCCGATGAAGACGCTGATATTCTGCGCGGCATTATCAGCAGTCAGCGCAAGTTATTGGCATCGCTTATCAGTGGTAAAACCTACACTGCCACCGGATGTAATTGGCAATTTGTTTACTCTGGCCCAAGCGTTCGAGTGGACCAACTGTATTGTGAAGGAAAACCCTATGCACAAAAAGTAGTACAAAATTCTATTTGCCAATTAACAGCAACAAGTTTAGGCAGCGTCGAAGGTAATTGTAGCAACTACAAGGTGTATTCACGTTCCAGTACCTCGTCATCAAGCTCATCAAGCTCTTCCAGTAGTTCTTCAAGTTCGTCCAGTTCCGGTACAAACGGCGGGCGCAAAATTTACGAATTTGGTGATCCTATTATTGGCAACACTCCCGGCTGCACCTTAACCCAAACCTATGGCGCTGGCGGCGGCAATACAGTTTACTACCGCTACAGCCTAACCTGCCCCAACCATCAGGTTACCGTTGAAAAAACTCAAACCAGTGGCGAATGTACCTTTGCTGCCACACCGAAAAATTATAGTGTTTCCGGCACCTGCGCCAACTGGCGAGTATATTATTAATTTTTACGCATAAAAATATGCGGCCCTTTTGGTGCTAAATCAGCACAATGAGGGCCGCTTTTTATACACAATCACTACTTATTTTGAGATTTGTCCACTTAAAAACACAGGTGTTTTAGGATAGTCCCAACACAGGCTTCATGCCCGCAGCAACCCGCCCGGAACGGGCACCAAACCCCCATTAATTAAAGGCGCCAATATTTAATTGCAGCGCCCAGCCTAAAACACTGCTTTGCAACGCATGCCACCCAATCGCCGACGCACCACTAAAAGCACCAGTGGCCATAAAAAATAATAGTGAATAGCCCCTGCCTGTGTCGTTTCCGCAGGCTTAGTTGAGACGGGTATTGCAGGCTCCTCAATCAGATTAAGGCGCTCATCAAATTCGATCACAAGCTCTGCATGGGCAGACAAACTAGGCACACCTGAATCAGCCACTGAAACACTCACCTTGTATTTTCCCGGCGCGGGGCGAAAAAATTCATAGCCATTCACTAAAGTGTTACTCGGGCGCAATGCACCAAAGTCCCATTTTAAGGCTTGAATATTAAGCTGATCAGGATCGGTTACTACCGCTCGCAGACTGAAATAGTTTTTACCATCAGCACCTGTAACTGCTGTGCTTTTATCAAACTGGATACGCACCTGAGGTGCTTGGTTAGCAATTACCTGGGGCTGATACGAATAAGTAGTGCCATTTAATTTTATTGCCGGCAGCTGATTATTGGCAGAGAACACCCAATACTCTTGCCCGGCCGCATTCTTTTCTTGATTCCAATTTTCATACAAAGTCACCCCGGGAATACAACTGGTGTTGTTCGCTGCATCTGGGCATTTAAGTTGAGCAAGCGTTGCGCCGGTAGCGCCGGTTACACCGGCCTCATTTTGTTGAGTCAGATCGTAGGCCCAATAGGATTGACTTACCTGCCCGCTGTTGGCGAACGCATAACTCTTCATTAATTCATTTTTTATCGAATTTAGCTGCCCGAGGACTAAAACGGCCTTATTCATCTTCGGATCCAAAAGAGAATCCTCCCCCCCACCAACACCTGCAACACGGCCATTGGCGCAACTGATATCAGTTGCAATAAGCGCGTTGCTAATACTCATTTCGTAAAAACTTTCACCGACTAAACCACCTAACGAAGCAGAGTATGTGCCCAGACACGTTAATTCGCCGCGAACATATACGCCTTTTATTTCGCCGCCCAACATTCTGGCTACCAAAGGCGCACCAACCGCAAGTTGCATTTTAAAATCTGTTAGAGCCAAATTACGGATGACGGCATTTTCCACACCAAAAAACAAGCCGCCTCGGCCAACTGGATTCACTATGTTGAGGTGTTCCAAGGCATAACCGTTGCCCTCAAAGACACCGATAAAATTCGCATTAAAACTACCGATTGGCAACCAACCTTTGCCTTCATTCCAATAAACATCCTGAGCATCAAAACGACCATTTTTATTGGTATCAAAATCCAGATTGTTTTTTAATTCATAACCATAGCACCTAGGCACCAATTGAAACGCAGAGTTAACAACCAATGGGCAGCCGCTGTTATCACCTGGGTCCTGAGCCGACATTTTACGGCTATGGCTCCTTAAGCCATAGCGAATGGCATCCAATTGCTCGATCGTGTACACATCAATTAATCCATTTGAATCACTATCGGCATCCATTACACCGTCGTTATTATCATCTGTATCCACATTATCCAAAATGCCATCTTTGTCTGCATCAGGAATATCAATGGTTATTCCCTCCCCATAGAAGGGTTCGAGGCATACCGGATCGCAATATTCTCGGTAGGCATCTGGAATACCATTTTTGTTTTCATCAACCGCAAAACGCCAATCCGCTGGAAATGCATCCAGATATAACCCACTTTGAGCCTGGCAATTTGCATCGCACCCGCTAGTCCAAAAATCAGGCGCGCCGTCTGAATCCGTATCTACCGATGCAGCGAAATGTGTAGGCCACAGATCAAGTTCATCAGGGGTGCCATCGCCGTCGTAATCACTGCTGTTGGGGGTGGCGCAAAAAGCGCCTTGAGCGCTGGCTATCAAAATCAACAAACACACATGCTTAAACATAAACAAATTCCATAATTAAATTCCAAGTGCTGTATTAACGCAGTAATACAGGGTTTACCCGTTACTACCTATCGCCCAGCTATTTTGTTTGCGAAGGTTGTAAATACAACTGCCCGTGGCGACTGGTAGGAATAACGGCTAACAGGGGTACTGAGTGACGGGGTGGAAGGTTGCAGTTGGGTGAAGGAGGTGTTTGGGAGTGTGCGGAAGTTGGCAATTGTAAAAGGCCTAACCATCGAACAAGGCAGGCACGATTGACCACGCCAAACTAAACCACAAACATCCCTTATTTTATCTTCCAGGATAAGTTAAATTAGTGCGCCTTCTTATTTTAACTTGGAGCCCCCATGGAGCGCGGTATCACCGGTCGCTACCAGAGCAGCATTGCAGGCGGCATCAGCTGCCAGGCGTTTATTCCCGAGCCGCTGCCGCCCAAGCCTGCTTTGCAGCTGACTGAAAAGCTGCAAAGCCGCATCAATTTGGCCATGTTAGCCATAGGCCGCCTGGACGCCATCAGCACCCTGCTACCCGACTCCCATCTGTTTCTCTACAGTTATGTGCGCAAAGAAGCGGTGATGTCCTCGCAAATAGAAGGCACCCAGTCCTCCCTCAGCGACTTAATGCTGTACGAAATGGAAGGCTCCCCCGGCGTACCTATGGATGATGTGCAGGAGGTATCCTGTTATGTAAACGCCCTCAGCCTCGGCGTACAGCGCATTAATGAAGGCCTCCCCATCAGCTTTCGCCTGCTCACGGAATTACACAGCGCCTTAATGACGTCAGGCCGGGGCATTAATAAAAGCCCCGGCGAATTTCGCACGAACCAAGTGTGGATTGGCGGCCATCGAGCGGACGAAGCGATATTTGTCCCCACGCCACCGCAAGAAATAGCCAACTGCTGGGCAGACCTAGAACGGTTTATTAACGACCTGCCTGAAACAACAGACCCACTGATCAAAGCCGCCCTCACCCATGTGCAATTTGAAACCATCCACCCCTTTATGGATGGCAATGGCCGTTTGGGGCGCATGTTAATTCCCCTAATTTTGGTGGCCGCCAAAGTGCTTAAGCAACCGCTGCTGTATTTATCGGTATTTTTTAAAAAACATCGGCAGGTTTATTACGAGCGATTACAGCAAGTGCGGCTCACTGGCGATTGGGAAAATTGGCTGCTGTTTTTTGTGGATGCCGTCAGCGCAACCGCCACCCAAGCGGTGACCACCGCACAACAACTCTACGCCCTGCGCGAGCAACACCAACAACAGGTAATGGCATTAGGCCGCATAGGCCCCTCGGCGCAACAGGTATTAAATGTTCTGTTTGAAAAACCCATCGCCAATATCAACACCCTAGTGGCCCTCAGTGGCTTAACCCCCGCCACAGTGGGTAAAGTGATGGATAAACTTAGCCAACCGGAACTTGCTCTGGTGCGCGAGTGTACCGGGCAGAAACGTAACCGAATTTTTGCTTATACGGCTTATATTGATATTTTGAATGTGGATTTAGCATGACGCACTGGAGTTCAAACGCGCATAAGCCATCCGCTTAAAACCCAACTCAGCAAATTTCTTAACTGCAACACCTAAACAACTACAACCAGGATCAAACATGACAAGCTCACAACAACGCGCCGCCCTGCAACGCCAGATATGGGCGATTGCAAACGATGTACGCGGCGCCGTCGATGGCTGGGACTTTAAACAATATGTGCTGGGCACCTTGTTTTACCGCTTTATTAGCGAAAACTTTGCCCTTTATATTGAGGCCGGTGACGAGAGTGTTAACTACGCCGAATTGCCCGACAGCGTTATCACCTCGGAAATTAAAGACGATGCAACAAAAACCAAAGGCTACTTTATTTACCCCAGCCAATTGTTTGCCAAAGTCGCCGCCAACGCTCACACCAATGAAAGCCTAAATACTGATTTAGCCGCTATTTTCTCCGCCATTGAAAGCTCGGCGAATGGTTACCCCTCAGAGCAGGATATAAAAGGCCTATTTGCCGATTTTGATACCACCAGCAACCGCTTAGGCAATACGGTAAAAGACAAAAACTTCCGCTTGGCGGCAGTGCTCAAAGGTGTGGCAGGTTTGGATTTTGGCCATAATTTTTATGAAAAGCCTGATGCCTCCCATATCGACCTATTCGGCGACGCCTACGAATTTTTAATTTCCAACTACGCCGCCAACGCGGGTAAATCCGGCGGTGAATTTTTTACGCCACAGCATGTGTCTAAACTCATCGCCCAGCTCGCCATGCATGGCCAAACCAGCGTGAATAAAATTTACGACCCAGCCTGTGGTTCCGGCTCTTTATTGTTACAAGCTAAAAAACAGTTTGATGAGCACAAAATTGAAGAAGGTTTTTTTGGCCAAGAGTTAAACCACACCACCTATAACCTTGCCCGTATGAATATGTTTTTGCATAACATCAATTACGACAAATTTAATATCCAACTGGGCGACACCCTGCGCCACCCACATTTTGGTGATGACAAGCCTTTTGATGCCATTGTCTCCAATCCACCTTATTCAGTGAAATGGATCGGCTCAGACGACCCCACGCTGATCAACGACGACCGCTTTGCCCCGGCCGGTGTACTGGCCCCCAAATCCAAAGCAGATTTTGCCTTTGTACTGCATGCACTGAGTTATTTATCCAGTAAAGGCCGCGCCGCCATTGTTTGCTTCCCCGGCATTTTTTACCGTGGCGGCGCAGAGCAAAAAATCCGCCAATATTTGGTGGATAACAACTATGTAGAAACCGTAATTTCCCTAGCGCCCAACTTATTTTTTGGCACCACCATCGCGGTGACTATTCTGGTGCTCTCCAAACACAAAAGTGATACCAACACCCAGTTTATTGATGCCAGCGGTTTGTTTAAAAAGGAAACCAATAACAATATTCTCACCGAAGAACATATTGAAAAAATTATGCAGGTGTTCGATAGCAAAGAGAATAAAGATCACTTCGCTCGATCAGTGCCCTATGAAGTAGTTGCCAAAGAAAAAGACTACAACCTGTCAGTAAGCAGTTATGTAGAAGCAAAGGATAACCGCGAAATTGTGGAGATTAGCCAGCTTAATGCCGAACTTAAAATAACCGTTGCCAAAATCGACCAGTTGCGCAAAGAAATTGATGCCATAGTGGCGCAAATTGAAGGTGAAGAAGCATGAGCGATAAACCTATAGCACTGACGCAGCCACCCGAAGGCTATGCCACTTGGCTGGCCGAGTTAAAAAACAAAATTCACCAAGCCCAGCAGCGTGCAACGCTGGCGGTAAACCAAGAATTAATTGCCCTCTACTGGCAGATCGGCCGCGATATTTTAGACAGGCAAGCGGCGCAAGGCTGGGGTGCCAAGGTCATTGATCACCTCGCCCAGGACTTGCGCACCGCCTTCCCAAATATGAAAGGGTTTTCGCCACGCAACCTGAAGTACATGCGCGCCTTTGCTCATGCCTGGCCTGATGCCGAATTTGTGCAAGCGGTGCTTGCACATTTGCCCTGGTATCACCAGTTGGCGCTGCTAGACAAACTGCCCAGCCAGGAGGCGCGCCGCTGGTCCGCCGCAAAAGCCATTGAAAACAACTGGTCGAGTCTTCTGCTAGTCATGCAAAGTGATAATCGTGTTAAGCGCGCACTGTCATTTTACGCGTGTAATCCTGTGCAAGGTCACAAGGCGCATAATCCCCAAAATAGACCCTGCGACTACGCGCAGGGTGACAGAAAACGAGAGGTCACTTTGAACTCACCTGTCACTCTGCACGGTTCACTTGTCATTCTGCGCATCTCAAACGTCATTCTGCGCAACCATGATGTCATCCTGCGCGAAGTCGCAGGATCCATCCGCGAGGCTGCATAATGTCAAAAAAAGCCTTTGTTTACATACTAGCGAGCAAGAAAAACGGCACTTTGTACACGGGTGTTACCAATAACCTGGAGCGCCGCATGTATGAGCACAAGCATCATCTTTTGGAAGGATTTACGGATAAATACGATGTCACCCGCTTGGTGTGGTTTGCGCAAGGCGAAGATATTCAGGCAGCGATTAGCCTTGAGAAGAAAATAAAAAATCGCAATCGACAGTGGAAAATTGATTTGATAGAAAAAACAAATCCAAATTGGGATGATCTTGCCGAGAGTTGGATGGACCCTGCGACTACGCGCAGGGTGACGGAAAGCGAGCGGCCATCTTGCGCCCCTCTCGAGCCGTCCGTCGCAGCTCATTCGCTGCCCTTCGCCCGTCACGCCTCATCCTGCGCACCTCGCTCGTCATCCTCCACACCGCACTCGTCATCCTCCACACCTCACTCGTCATCCTGCGCGAAGTCGCAGGATCCAAACACAAAATTCAGCGAGGCAAATAATGAATAATCTAAGTTTTATGGAAAAGTTGTTGGATGGGGTTGAGGTGGAGTGGATGGCTTTGGGAAATGTCGGCGAATTCATTCGTGGTGGTGGCTTACAGAAAAAAGATTTTACAGAAACAGGGGTTGGCTGCATTCACTACGGGCAAATCTTTACGCACTATGGAATGTTTACAGAAAAGACAAAAAGCTATGTCTCACAAGAGTTTTTCAAAAAAGCTCGCAAAGCCAAGCAAGGCGATTTGGTTATAGCTACAACAAGTGAAAATGATGAAGATGTTTGTAAGGCAGTTGCTTGGTTGGGGCGTGAAGAAATCGCCGTAAGCAGCGATGCTTGCATTTATAGACACAATTTAAATTCGAAATACGTTTCCTATTTTTTTCGAACAGAAGAGTTTCAAAAACAAAAAAGACAACATATTACTGGCACAAAAGTACGACGCGTCAATGCTGATGATTTGGCAAAACTTCAAATCCCCATCCCCTGTCCAGAAAACCCAAAAAAATCCCTCGAAATCCAAGCTGAAATCGTCCGCATTTTGGACGCATTTACCGCCCACACCGCCGAGCTTACCGCCGAGCTTACCGCCCGCAAAAGACAATACAACTACTATCGGGATAAGTTGTTGAGTTTTGAAGATACCACCACAGTGCACTCGTCATCCTGTGCGCTCCACTTGTCATCCTGCGCGAAGTCGCAGGATCCAAAAGGTAGCAGCACTGGACCCTGCGACTGCGCGCAGGGTGACAATGGATGTGGTGTGGAGTGGAGGACGTTGGGGGAATTAACATCGTTGATAACAAAGGGTACAACACCCAAGCAATATACCAATAAAGGAATTGCTTTTATCAAAACCGAAGCTTTCGATGGTACGCACATTAACATCAATAAATTATCATTCATTGATGAAGAAACACACAATAAAGAATTGAAAAGGTCCGTTTTAAATAAAAATGATATACTAATTACAATCGCAGGAGCAACAATTGGCAAATGTGCAATTGTTCCAGAAGAAGTTTTGCCTGCAAATACAAATCAAGCATTAGCAATAATTAGATTGAATAATGATGTCAATTTAAAATATGTCTTCCATTTGATACGGTCAAATTATTTAAAAAAGTATATTGAACAAAACATCAAAGGATCTGCTCAGCCAAATTTAAACTTAGAGCAATTAAATAATTTTTCTATCCCATATCCTTCATCAGAAGTACAAACCCGCATCGTTGAAATCTTGGATAAGTTCGACGCGCTAACCAACTCCATCACCGAAGGCTTACCCCGCGAAATCCAACTACGCCAACGACAATACGAATATTACCGCGATTTATTGTTAAGTTTTCCAAAGCCAAATTCAGAGGTGGCTGCTTGATGGCTCTATACCGTCATACTGCGCGAAGTCGCAGCATCCATTACAAGGGTGGTGTGGATTCCGCGTCCTGCGACCTTGCGCAGGATGACATGTGCGGTAAGACCAGGAGCATAATATGAGCAAGACATTAACGGAAATCGCTCAGCAATTAAGCGCTCCAAGAAAAGTTAAGAATAAAAAAACGACTGAAGTTGAGATAATTAATCAGGTTCCGAAGGTTCAGCTTATCTATGCATTTAATGGCACCGGCAAAACCCGCTTATCACGCGAATTTAAGCAGCTTATCGCCCCGAAAATTGACGGCGAGGCAGAAGAATTGTCATCGGCACGACAAAAAATACTTTATTACAACGCGTTAACCGAAGATCTATTTTATTGGGACAACGACTTAAACGCTGATGCTGAGCCAAAACTGAGAATCCAACCCAATACCTTTACCGATTGGATTTTGCAAGACCAGGGCCAGGATCGCAATATCATTGCTAACTTCCAGCGCTATGCCAGTGCCAAGTTAACGCCTAGGTTTAATGAAGAATACACGGTCAAAGACAAGGACGACAAAGAGATTACAATCAAAGCCTTTTCAGAGGTGACCTTCTCCCTGGAGCGCGGTGATAACGTGCACTCAGGAAATATGAAAATTTCCAAGGGCGAGGAAAGTAATTTTATCTGGAGTATTTTTTATACATTGCTTGAGCAAGTGGTCAGCATCCTGAATATCCCAGACCCAACCGAGCGGGAAACCAATGATTTTGATCAGTTGGAATATGTGTTTATTGACGACCCGGTCAGCTCACTGGACGAGAACCATTTAATTGAATTGGCCGTTAACTTGGCGAGCCTAATTAAATCCAGCCAATCCAACTTAAAATTCATCATAACAACCCACAGCCCCTTGTTTTATAACGTGCTCTATAACGAGTTGAAACCTAAGGCCTGCTTTTTATTGGAGCGTTTTGACGATGGCACCTTTGCGTTGATTGAAAAACAAGGTGATTCCAATAAAAGCTTTTCCTACCATCTGTATTTAAAGCACACTATCGAACAGGCCATTGCCGAAAACAAGGTTGAAAAATATCACTTTACCTTGCTGCGCAATCTTTACGAGAAAACCGCGAGCTTCCTGGGCTACCCACAATGGTCGGAACTCTTGCCGGATGATAAACAGCTCTACCTGAGCAGAATTATCAATTTTACCAGCCACAGCACGCTATCGCATGAAACCGTTGCCGAGCCAACTCCTGCCGAGAAAGCGACGGTCAAACTATTGCTTGAGCATTTGAAAAATAATTACGGATATTGGCAACAGGCGGCACAAAACAACAATTAAACGCCATAAAGCACTTGGTGTTGAATTAACTGTGCAGAAGACATGAAATTGAGGATTAAGGCATGACCCCGGCAGAATTAAATGACCTGCTTAAGCAATTAATCGCCACTTGGGAAAACGAAGTAGTGGAATTCAAGCAAGCAGGTAATGATTACAATACCGATAAAATTGGTGAATATTTTTCTGCACTCACCAATGAAGCCAATTTGCGCAATGCCGAGCGCGCTTGGTTGGTATTTGGGGTTAATAACAAAACCCGCACTGTGGTGGGTAGCGATTACCGAATTGACATAGAGCGCTTGCACAGTTTAAAAAACCAAATCGCCCAAGCGACTGAGCCAAGTATTACCTTACGCGAAATTCATGTATTGAATCACCCACAAGGGCGCGTGGTTTTATTTGAAATTCCCGCCGCACCACGAGGTATTCCCATTGCGTGGAAAGGTCATTACTACGCTCGCGCGGGTGAGAGCCGCGCCCCATTGGGGTTAGATAAACTCGACGAAATTCGCCAGCAAACACTACAACAAGATTGGACAGCACAAATTATTACGAGCGCGACCACCGCTGATCTTGATGAAGCGGCAGTCAGCAAAGCGCGCGAATCTTTCGCACAAAAATACGCTAACCGCTTTACAGCCGATGACGTGATGAAATGGCCATTAACAACTTTTTTGGATCGCGCACGCCTCACCCAAAGCGGACAATTAACTCGCACTGCGCTGTTGTTATTAGGTAAGGCGGAGGCAGCCTATTTTCTGTTGCCGCACCCCGCGCAGCTAACATGGAAATTAGAAGGACAAGAACGTGCTTATGAGCACTTTGGCCCACCCTTCTTACTCAGCACTACACGGCTTTACCAACGCATTCGCACTATTCAGCTGCGCATTTTGCCGCAAGATGAATTGATCCCTATTGAGGTTTCCAAATACAACCAGAAAATAGTGCTGGAAGCGCTGCACAATTGCATCGCACATCAGGACTATGCTCGTAATGGCCGAGTAGTGGTCACTGAACAACCCGACCGGCTTCTGTTTGAGAATGAAGGTAGCTTTTTTGAGGGGCAACCCGATGAATACATCCAGGGCGACAAAACCCCGCGTCGGTATCGCAACCCCTTCCTAACTCAGGCCATGGCCGAACTGAACATGATCGACACCATGGGCTATGGTATTCATTTGATTTACCGAGGTCAGGTGAAGCGTTATTTCCCCTTGCCGGATTACGACCTTAGCCAGCCCAATGCTGTAAAGATGACCCTGTATGGCGGTGTTGTTGATCCAGCCTATAGCCGTATGTTGATTCAAAAGACAGATTTGCCGCTGATTGACGTATTGGCGCTTGACCGCGTACAGAAAAAGCTCAGCATCCCAGACGAAGCTGCTGCTCGATTGCGCAAAGCAGGGTTGATTGAGGGGCGCAAACCGAACTTTCATGTGTCTGCCCTAGTTGCCGATGCCACCGCTAGTAAAGTGGACTACATTCGTACCCGCGCCCAAGATGATGAGTTTTACGCTAAATTACTGACAGACTACCTTGAGCGGTTCGGTCAAGCAGACCGTGCCGAGATCAACAGGTTGTTAATGGATAAGTTGAGCGATGCCCTCACAGAAAAGCAAAAATCGATCAAAATCAGCACATTATTGACTAAGCTGCGCCGTAAGAAAGTCATAGCGAATACTGGTTCCGATACAGCACCGTGCTGGCAGCTTGCAAAGAGAACTTAGAGGCTTACAAAGAGAGATTTCAGAAAACATAGATATATCAATACTTTATCTCTCTTTGTACTACAGGTAAGCGAAAAAATTACAAAGAGAAGCCCTTTTGAAAGACGACTTACCGAACAGTAGCAGAAAAGCGCAACTGGAACATGGTGGTCCACTAAGCATCACTAATTCGCAGAAACTAAAAATCAGACCTACAGGGTCAAATTGTCCCTATAGAAATGGATACTTGGAATCAAACCAATGGCCGATTACAACACAATTGTTGAATCCAATAACTTTATTGTTCTAGAGCGCTACAAAAGAGAATGGGAGGTTAAAGAGACCTACCAAAGCGAAGGCGATTTGGAGCGCGAGTTTATTCAGGATTTACAGAACCAGGGCTATGAGTACCTGCCGAATGTGAATAATCCGGCAGCCATGCTGGCCAATGTGCGCGAGCAATTGCAAATTTTGAATAATGTGCAATTTGCCGAGGGTGAGTGGGGGCGTTTTGTCGAAACCTATTTGGACAAGCCCAGCGACTCCATTGTGGACAAAACCCGCAAGATCCATCACGACTACATTCACGACTTTGTATTTGATGATGGCCGCATTAAAAACATCTATCTGCTGGATAAAAAAAACGTTGCCCGCAATAAAGTGCAGGTAATCAAACAGTTTGAGCAGGCCGGCAGCCACGCCAACCGCTACGATGTGACTGTTCTGGTAAATGGCTTACCGCTGGTGCACGTGGAGCTGAAAAAGCGCGGTGTGGCCATACGGGAAGCATTTAACCAGGTGCATCGCTACAGCAAAGAGAGTTTTAATAGTGCGCAATCGCTGTACAAGTATTTGCAGCTATTTGTTATTTCCAACGGCACAGACAGCCGTTATTTTGCCAATACCACAGCACGCAATAAAAACAGCTTCGACTTCACCATGAATTGGGCCCAGGCCGACAACCTGTTGATTAAAGACTTAAAAGATTTCACGGCCACGTTTTTCCAAAAAAATACCTTGCTTAATGTATTGCTGCATTACTCGGTGTTTGACGTAAGCGATACCTTATTGATCATGCGCCCCTATCAAATAGCGGCCACCGAACGCCTTTTATGGAAGATTGAAAGCGCTTATAACGCCAAATACTGGAGCAAGCCTGAGGGTGGCGGTTATATCTGGCATACCACCGGCTCTGGCAAAACTCTCACCAGTTTTAAAGCGGCACGCTTGGCTACTGAACTGCCGTTTATCGATAAAGTATTTTTTGTGGTGGACCGCAAAGACTTGGACTACCAGACCATGCGGGAATACCAGCGCTTCTCGCCGGATAGCGTAAATGGCTCCGATAGCACTGCAGGGCTCAAGCGCAACCTAGATAAAGACGATAATAAAATTATTGTTACCACAATTCAAAAGCTTAATAACCTGATGAAAAGCGAAGGTGACTTACCTATTTATAACAAACAAGTGGTATTTATTTTTGACGAATGCCACCGCAGCCAGTTTGGAGAAGCACAGAAGAACCTACGGAAAAAATTTAAGCGGTTCTACCAATTTGGCTTTACGGGTACGCCTATTTTCCCGCAAAACGCATTGGGGGCTGAAACTACAGCCAGCGTTTTTGGCCGTGAATTGCATTCTTATGTGATTACGGATGCCATTCGCGATGAAAAGGTGCTCAAATTTAAAGTTGATTACAATGATGTGCGCCCTCAGTTTAAAGCCCTTGAAAGCGAGCGCGATGAGAAAAAACTGTCAGCGGCGGAGAATAGAGAAGCCCTGCTTCACCCAGAGCGTATCCGCGAAATATCCCAATACATCCTCAACACTTACCGCCAAAAAACCCATCGTTTACACCCAAACGCCAAGGGTTTTAACGCCATGTTCGCCGTTAGCAGTGTAGAGGCTGCTAAGTTTTATTATGAATCACTCAACAAACTACAGGCTGAGCCTTCATTTAAAGACAAGAACAAACCACTCAGAATAGCTACGATTTTTTCATTCGCCGCCAATGAAGAGCAAGATGCCATTGGCGATATTGCCGATGAGTCATTCGATGTCTCGGCCATGAAAAGCAGCGCGAAAGAATTTTTAGACGCGGCAATTGGCGACTACAACGCCTTCTTTAAAACCAATTTTAGTACCGATAGCAATGGATTCCAGAATTATTATCGCGATTTGGCCAAGCAGGTTAAGGCCAAAGAAATAGACCTGTTAATAGTGGTGGGTATGTTTCTCACCGGCTTTGATGCGCCCACACTCAACACTTTATTTGTAGATAAAAACTTGCGGTTTCACGGTTTAATGCAAGCCTACTCGCGCACCAATCGGATCTATGATTCCACCAAAACCTTCGGCAACATTGTTACCTTTCGCGATTTAGAACAGGCGACCATTGATGCCATCACGTTGTTTGGTGATAAAAACACCAAGAATATAGTGCTGGAAAAGAGCTACAACGAATACATGGAAGGTTTTACCGATACCTTAACCGGCGAAGCGCGGCGCGGTTTTATGGATGTGGTGCAGGAGCTAGAACAGCGTTTTCCAGACCCAACAACAATTGAAAAAGAGTCGGATAAAAAGGCATTCGTGAAGTTATTTGGTGAATACCTGCGCGTAGAAAATGTGCTGCGAAACTATGATGAATTTGCCAGCTTGAAAGCATTGCAAGACTTAGATATTACAGACCCGTCCGCAGTTGAAGCGTTTAAAACCGAGCACTATTTAGATGATGTGAAACTAGCCGAATTACAGGCCATTCGCCTTCCTGCCGAACGTAAAATTCAAGACTAACGGTCATCCTATAACGATATTCGCGACTGGCAACGCCGTCAAAAAACCGCAGAGCAGAAGGAAAAATCCACTATTGATTGGGATGATGTTGTATTCGAGATCGATTTGCTCAAATCCCAGGAAATTAATCTGGACTATATCCTAGGGTTGATTTTCGACCACCACAAAAAGACTGCAAGCAAAGCTGAATTAGTCGATGAAGTACGCCGAGTTATCCGTGCAAGTCTCGGCAACCGGGCAAAAGAAGGCCTATTGGTAGACTTTATCAATCAAACCGACTTGGATCAGATAGGTGACAAAGCCAGCGTAATAGAAGCGTTTTTCGCCTTTGCCCAAGCAGAACAACAGCGAGAGGCTGAAGAGCTAATCGATGCGGAAAACTTAAATAAGGAAGAAGCCCTGCGGTATATCGCCACCTCGCTCAAACGCGAGTATGCCAGCGACGCAGGCACCGAACTCAATACCATATTGCCCAAAATGAGCCCGCTAAACCCGCAATACTTGACCAAGAAACAGACTGTATTTCAAAAAATCGCTGCGTTTGTAGAGAAGTTTAAAGGGGTGGGTGGCAAGGTTTAGTTGCCAGCAAGGTGGCCTATTATCTGAATGTGTTCGGCCACCTCATCCCCAAATGGACACGGGACACCAAGCGGATCTCTTTCCCACCAAAAAATTTACTGCTTTCAGTCCGATATTATGGTTCCAGACAACAAAACGATTATCCAAGGAGTTTTTGATAAGTTAAAAGAAAAATACCAATTTGTACTACATGCGGAATAACCATTACCGAAAAGGACCCCAAAGAATTGGGCACTAGACTCAGTGGAATTGCCGATGATATTCGCAGCGCGATGAGCGCCGACAATTTCCGCAACTACATACAGTCGTTTTTGATTTTGCACTATTTTTCTGATAGCTACGGGCTGGCAATATGAATCACTTAAGCGCCTTTCACAGCGATATAAAAACGATACTCGAGCAAGCGCGCGGTAAGGCGCGCTCGGCGGTAAATGCTGCCATGGTGGAAGCCTATTGGCTAATTGGCCAGCGCATAGTACAAGAAGAACAACAGGGTAAGCTTAAAGCTGAATACGGCAAACGCTTGATTGAAGACCTGTCTACTGCTTTAACAAGCGATTTTGGCAAGGGTTTTTCTTACGCCAATTTGTACAACTGTCGCCAGTTCTACCTGACATTCCCTGTGCAGGACATTCTCTACACGGTGTGTAGAGAATTAAGAATTAAGCTGGAGCCACCTGCGCTTGATTATGCGCGTGGAGTCGCCGCAAGCCATTGATTATTATTGCAAAGAATCCAGAGAGCAAAATTGGACGGTACGCCAACTGGAGCGCAACATTAAAAGCCAGAGCTTTCAGCGCCTGCTGTCAACCCAGTCCGCGCAATCTTCCACCTCTGGCACCTCGGCGCATCTGGAATTTATAAAAGACCCATATGTGCTGGAGTTTTTACAACTGCCCGAAACCGGCCAGCTAAAAGAAAACAAACTAGAGCAAGCCATTATTGATGAGCTGCAAAAATTCCTGCTGGAAATGGGTAAGGGCTTTTCGTTTGTAGCCAGGCAAATGCGCATCAGCACTGAGACTAGTCATTTTTTTATCGACTTGGTGTTTTATAACTATCTACTCAAGTGTTTTGTGATCATCGACTTAAAAACCGGCAAACTGACTCATCAGGACATCGGCCAAATGGATATGTATGTGCGCATGTTTGATGATCTCAAGCGCGGCGAAGATGACAACCCCACCATTGGCATTATCCTGTGTGACAGCAAAGATGAAACTATCGTTAAGTATTCGGTGATTCAAGAAAACCAACAGCTATTTGCCTCTAAATATCAACGCATCTTGCCAACTGAAGAAGAGTTAATTGCAGAGATTGAGCGTGAAAAACGCTTAATTAAGGGCAGCGTATGACCCTACTTATCCTCTACACCAGCGAAGATAGCCAGAATCAGGGCAACAGCGCGCGAACCTTAGTGCCGAAACAGCGTTGAATGGAATATCAGCTATCAACAGTAAACCAATGGTTACCTAAGGCGGCAACCGCCAAGCTGACCTCGGTTGCAACTATCAAGGATTCCTTGACGGTTCAACGCTAGCTTGAGTTTCCACCACATCTATACGCGACTTGACCAAGGACGCGACAGGAAAGTCGCTACAGTCACTCAAAACCCGCAAATCACTATTGCGTTGCAACTATCGCTTGGTTGCTCACCCAAAAAACCCATAACAATAAACAACCCCCAACACCGCTGCCGCCACATCCGCTGCCAGCGCACAGCCCAATGCTACCCCACAGCGGCGAATCCCTACCGCGCCAAAATACACTGTTAATACATAAAACGTAGTTTCGCTACTGCCTTGAATAATACTCACCAAACGCCCGGCAAACGAATCCGCCCCTTGCACGCGCATAACATCCAGCATACTGGCGCGGGCGCCGCTGCCGGAGAGGCTTTTTAAAATCATGGTGGGCAGGGCGTCTACCCAGCGGGTGTCGAAACCGAAAAAATGTACCGCCGTTTTTACCGCATTTAACATTAACTCCAAACTACCGCTGGCGCGTAGCAGGCTAATGGCTAAAAACATAGCGACCAAATAAGGGATTAATAATACAGCGGTGTTAAACCCCTCTTTAGCGCCGTGAATAAACACCTCATACACCGGCACTTTTTTAATAAGGCCTGCGCCGATAAAAATGGCCACCGTCAGCAATAAAAGCCCTTGGCTAAATAGTTGCGAAATATGCTGCATGTGCTCCGCACTGGCACCGAGCAAACTAATACTCACCAATGTTATAAGGCCTATGAGTAATGCGCCGTAGGCTAAAACAACTGGGTGCAAGAGTTTTAACCGCAAAAAAACACCCGCGATAATAACACCCACAACCGTGGCACTTAGGCTGGTTAATAACAGCGGCAAAAATACATCCGCCGGGTGGGCTGCGCCCATTTGCGCACGGTAGGTTAAAACACTCACCGGCAATAAAGTGACTGAAGCGGTATTAATAATTAAAAATAAGCTTTGTGCGCGGGTGGCTTGCTCTGGCTGCGGGTTGAGGCTTTGTAATTGCGCCATGGCTTTTAAACCCAATGGCGTGGCGGCGTTATCTAAACCCAGTATATTGGCGGCGATATTTAAACTCATGCTGCCCATGGCCGGGTGGTCTTTGGGCACATCGGGGAATAGATGGCTAAATAGGGGCCGCAGGGCTTTGGATAAAACCGCCACTAGGCCTGCCGCCTCAGCAATGGCCAGCAAGCCCAACCACAGGCACAACATGCCGGTAAGGCCGAGGGCCAACTCAAACCCAAGTTTGCCGCAGTCGATTAGCGCTTGCGTCATACGCTCCAGCACTTGGCTATCGGCGCCACTAAACGCCTGCAGCGCCGCGCTAAACAGGGCGAGCAGGATCAGGCCCGCCCAGATGGGATTCAACATAAATGGCCCCAATGGTTTAGATGGAAGGGCAAAACCCTTATACTTTGCAGGCGCATTGCATTGTCTCTTTTAATAAGGTCTTTTATGAGTTTACCTCCCTGCCCCGCCTGTAAGTCCGAATTCACCTACCAAGATGGCGCGCTGTATATCTGCCCTGAGTGTGCCCACGAGTGGAGCGATACACCGGCTGAGGCCAGTGACAGCCGCCAAGTGCGCGATGCCTTTGGCACAGTGTTAAACGACGGCGATAGTGTCACGGTTATTAAAGACTTAAAAGTAAAAGGCTCGTCTTTAGTGATTAAAGTGGGCACCAAGGTTAAAGGTATTCGCATAGTCGATGGCGACCACGATATTGATTGTAAAATTGATGGCGTGGGCGCTATGTCGTTGAAATCAGAATTTGTGAAAAAAGCGAATTAATTCGCAGCAATCCCACCACAAAAAAGCCGCCTTAACGGGCGGCTTTTTTGTATCAATTAAATTTATGCCCCACAATGCCGGCAAAAAAATCATGGGCGTCGGTGTCGCCAAATTCTTTTGCCAGGGGCGCCATATAACTGCCCGCTAAAAATGCCAGTGGGCGGTTTTTGGTGTTGTTCCATAATTCCACCATCCAATTCCAGACCGGTGAGCGCATCTGAAAAAATACCTGGGCGCGGCTGTGATCGTCTTTACCTAAGCGCTCGGCCACTTTAACGAGGGCTAAAAATTCTTCGTACTCTTGCATGCCGGTCATCATTTTGCCCTGCTCGCTGCGATTAACCATGGCATTAATTTTAATCTGCAATAATTTAAAGCCCATATCCCGCTCTTGCATGGCCGCTTCGCTGTCTAAATCCCCTTCCCCGCTACGCAAACTAATTAAATCCCGCACCGATTGGTCCAGGCGAGCGAGCACTTCATTTTCATTAAAACTGCAGAGGGCTTTAATGCGCGGCAACCACTCATCCCCGGCAGGGCCAGCTAAATAACCCTGCCATGCTGTATTTAACGCGCTGGGAGCTGGGGTTAGGCCTGTGCGTATTTTCAGCTCGATTAATTTTAATTGCTCAAGGCTGTAGCCCAAACGCGCATCCATTTCCATGGGCGGTTTTAATTGCGGTAAGTAGTGTTTTAAATGCCGGTTGCCCACCCAAAAATCCAACCAGGCGATTTTAACGCGCAGGCTAAACGGGATTGTTGTGGCACCTAAAGACCAGTGGTACATATCCACCCATTGCGCAAAGCGGTTTTTACACACCAACTGCCAATAACGCGCTTGGGCGCGAATTTCGGCAAAATCCCGCTCGGCACAGCTACGCGCCAAAATAAAACGGAAGGCACTTAAGGCTACGTCGCTGGGCAGCCAATTTTTATTAACCCCTTGCAGCAAATGAAATAAGGCGCGCAACTCTTTGTAGGGTGCCTGCGGGTATTTAATTAAAGCCTGCATCACCATAGTGCCGGAACCGAGTGTGCCCCGGTGTTGTGCCAATTTTTGCGCAAGCCAAGCCCTCTGCTGTGTTTTTTGCTCCTCACCGCAACGCGCAAGGGCGCGCCAGCCGTATAACAAAGCACCGGCGAATAAATCCTGCCGGTGCACCGAATAAGCGATGCGGCCGAGGAAATAACTGGTTTTTACCCAGCCTAACAATATGCTGATACGCGCATAAAAAGAGGGAAATAAAAAAACACTGCTGGCAGCTAAAACCCCCAGATACAACCACTCTAAAATGCGCGAGGGTTGTGCGGCTGAATATAGTGCCAAGCTTGAAAGTGTGGTGAGGCCTAAATAGGCCAGCCAAACCCAAAAATACTGGGAGCCGTTGGGTGGGTTGGTGCGGTCGGGCACTGTGTCGCGGTTGCGCAAATAACGCACGATAAAAACTATGGCAACAATAATGCCTATGGCGCCGCTCATTATTGTGTCCTGAATACAGCGCACCAGTCGATTTCGCTGCTGGCACTGGAATTAATCGGCGCTGACAAGTGTGTTTTATCAAGCGGCGTAGACTGCAAACAATCAGGTTTTAGATACCAAAACTCCGCCAAAACGCGGCTGTGCGGATTAATCAGCAAGGCTTTGGCTTCGCGCAGTAGATATTCATCGCGAATACGCACACCCAGGGGCGTATTAAAGTCTTCCGCCTTGGATATTTTTAACTGCAAACTGCTGGTGATTTTTTGGTAGGCGCGCTCAATACTGCGGTTATCCGCTGTAGGGTCTAGCTCCAACGCCCAAAAAGGCCAGCCGCTTAAGAGCGGCGTCGCTGTAAATTCCGCCAACATGATTTTGCTTTATACCTCATGGCACGCAGGGAAAAAACCCGCTAAACAGCGGGCATTATCTATAGGGGTTAATTTTATTGTATGCCTGAGTGGTGATTTTCTTCGCCGGAAGTGCGGGCATCGGGAATTAAATTCCACAATTGCCGCACGCAGGATTCCAACCCCGTAAGGTTAGAGGCTTCTAAATAGGCGCGCCCTTCGGCGGCCAGTGCATTGGCGCGATTTAATTGGCTGGCCTCGTGCAGGCGCGAGCAAACCGAATGATATTGGTTTATCCAATAATCGGGGTTGCGCCTATAGGCGGAATAATACAGGCTGCTCATCTGCTCGATTAAACGCTCTACTTCCTGCACCCGCTTTAATTCAATCGCTTTATTAAAACGCGCCTCACACTCGGTGAGCATTTTCTTTTCCACGTCGTTACCGTACTGATCAACCTGAAAACGGGTATTAAAATAGACCGTTTGGCATTCATTGAGCAGTTCTTCTAATTGATCGCGGCTTTCAAAGGCTTCTAATTCTGCGTCAGTTTCCATTAAATTGCGCTGGGCGCGCAGGGCGGCGTCTTGGTCGTTATTCGCCAGAGCCAAATCTTTACTCACACCGCGTAATTTTTGCGCCAGTTGATCCAGCGCAGCTATGGCGGATGGATCGCGGCGCGCAAACGCCTCACGCTGTTGTTGCATTAAACGGCCCTGCACCTGATTAAATCCCACCTGCAAAGCGGCTGGGTCTGCACTGGGAGTTAGAATTTCCGCCACACCGGTGATGAGTTTTTTCTGCTCAACAATTAAAGCACTAGCCTGCAAATTACCGCCGCGATCCACCTCAATGGTAATTTCAATAGGGGAACCTGCCGGTAATTGTTGGCTAAGTTGTGTGGCAGGGATAACTAAATTACCCACTTTGCGGCAAAAACGCGCCTGATTGCGCTCACCTTGCACTATAGGAATATTTAATTGTTGTTGTGTATTGGGCACCAGAGTTTCCGCCGTATATTGCACAAAGGTGCGCTTGGCAGGCAGCGGAGTGCCGCGATCAATAAAACTGCGCCGCTCGCCATTAGCGAGTGCAACACCGATGGAGCGCGACAGTGGCGGATCTGAAATAGTAAGGCCGTGCACTATAGAGAGTGTATTGGGGGTAACGGGAATCGGCGCGCCTTTTTTATCAGTGAGCTTAATTAAAAATTTATTATTACGCGCAGCTAATAAGTGCACACCGAGAAAAAATACCCCCTGCTCATCAATTTCCACTGCGTCGGTTTGCCACTGACCGTCTTCGCGCATTAATTGTATGCGCGCCGGTTGATGGTGTTTCGCATCAATAATTCGGCCCATAACATCCGGCTGCACATCAGCGCACACGCTGGGATGTTGTAACCATAAAACACACTGGTCTACTTGGGACTGCGGCTGTTGCAGAAATTCCTGCGACGTATTTTTAAAGCCGATGGTGGCCGCATACAGCGCAGCACCGCGTGCAACCAGCGTCATAGGGTCGCCATTGCCCTCGGCAATCGGTGCTAATTCAGCGGCCACGCGGCTTTTAATAATGGGCATATGAGCAGGCCCGCCCACTAACACCACGCGGCTAATTTGCCCCGGCTGTAAACCCTGTTGCACCAACAGGCGTTGGCACACGCTAATGGCGCGCTCAACAATCGGCGCTACCATTTCATCCACTTGTGGGCGGGTAATAATTAAATCCGCCTCAAAACTATCGTCATCCCATTCAAACTCTAATTCAATAGAGGTGCGCTCTTGGCTGGATAAACGAATTTTGGCTTTTTCCACCTCTTGATAAATATGCCGCAGCACTTGGTTGTGGGTAGGTTGATCCGGGTTTATATCGACACTGTGTATATCGCGCAATTGATTTAATACCCATTCCACTAATATGCGGTCAATATCGCGGCCGCCTAAAAAATTATCGCCATCGTGGCCCACCACGCGCAATAATCCATCGCGGGATTCCACTAAAGACACATCAAAAGTGCCGCCACCTAAATCAAACACCAACCAGGCTTGGGCATTATCCTGCTCGCTCCAACCGGCCGCTAAAGCGGAGGCCACAGGCTCGGGTAATAATTCTACTTTTTTAAACCCCGCCAAACGGCCCGCCTCGGCAGTGGCATTACTTTGCGGTAATTCAAACAGTGCAGGCACAGTAATAACCACGTGCTCCGGGGTGCAGTCTTTAAATTTAATGGCGTCTTGGCGCAGAGCTTTTAATATTTCACTGGAGAGTTGTTCGGCGGTGTATTGCTGGCCGAATTGATCGAGGGTCGTTTTTACCTGCGTGCCCATTAAACGCTTAAATTCTTTATGGGTGTGCAAGGGGTCTTTAAATAAAAAATTCTGCGCCTTAGCACCCACAACAACCGAATGTTCAGTAAACCGCAGCACCGAAGGTGTATTGGTTTCACCGCGACTATTGGGGATTACGCTCAGGTCTGAGCCGTCAAAACAGGCAATGGCAGAATTGGATGTGCCAAGGTCAATGCCAAAAAACAATTCCATGGGTGGGCCTCAAACAAACGGGAGGCCGAAAGTATAGATTTTTGCGGGGTTAAAAGCCATGCAGGGGCTTCACGCCCTTCGACCCTTCGACACACTCAGGGCTCAGGGCGCAAGACATGATTTTACCGGCAACAGGCTACAAACACCGTTCGTGGTGAGCGTGCCGAACCGCCCTCGATAAGCTCAGGGCCAAACAACTACAGCGCCATTAAACAAACGCCACTGGTTTTTCCCAAATCCCCAACGCCACACAACCCTCCGGGGATTCTAATGCGTGTTGGGTGCCTGCCGGGTGAATCACCAGCGCGCCAGTGGCGTAGGTTTTATCGCCGTCTATTTGGTAGCCCTGCAAAATTAAAATATGCTCTAAGCCCTGGTGTTGGTGGGGCGGCACTTTTGCGCCCGGCGCATAGTGTAAAAATGCCGCTCTGGGGCCATTATTGTCTGTGCGGTATATTTCTGCAAAACGCACTCCCTCCACCAAGGGTTGCCATTGGCACTGGTTTAATAAGGTTTCAACATCAAAAATATTTTCCAGCCAAATAATATTATGCATGGCCATACGCCTTAGTTAAACCGTCCAGTGTTTGGGTTAAATTCGCCGCCCAGCCCACAATACCGCCCTGGGCGGTGAGCATTTTAATGCAGGCTGTTTTAAATTCAGGGAAATAACTGGCGGTGGCTTCCTCCACTAACAAACAGCGATAACCGCGATCATTCGCTTCGCGCATAGTGGTTTGCACACAAACCTCCGTCGTCACACCGGCAAAAATTAATTCCTCTATGCCCCGCTGCTGCAAATACTCATGCAAGTGAGTATTGTAAAAAGCGCCTTTGCCGGGTTTGGTTAATTCTAATTCCCCAGGCAGTGGTGCAAGGCTTGGAATAATGTCATTGCCGGGTTCGCCGTCAATTAAAATGCGCCCCATGGGGCCAAGATCGCCGATGCGCAGCGCACTATGACCGCGCAGGCGTTTGTGCTCTGGGCAGTCAGATAGATCTGCGCGGTGGCATTCACGGGTGTGAATAATCGGCAGGTGTAAACGCCGTGCGGCGGTTAATAATACTTCAACAGCCGGAACACAGGCCGCTGCCAGGCTGACATTATTACCCAGCGCCGCACCAAAACCACCCGGCTCTAAAAAATCCCGCTGCATATCAATAATAATTAATGCAGGTTTTTTAGCGGTTAATTCAAACGCAAAAGGCGCGGCCTGAATAGTCTGCATAAAATCCTCCGGCGTGAGTTTAATGGCCTGCCATATATTGGCCGATGGTAGTTAAGTCGGCCTGCTGGGGCGTGGTTTCATAGACTAATTGACCGCCAGAAATAACACAGACGCGATCGCTCAAGGCCAACACTTCATCTAAGTCTTCACTTAATAATAAAACCGCTGCGCCCTGGTTGCGGGCCATGAGTATACGCCCGCGAATATCCGCCACAGCTTTAAAATCCAGGCCAAAACAGGGGTTGGCCACCACTAAAATTTTAATATTTGCCGCCAACTCGCGGGCCAATACCACGCGCTGCACATTGCCGCCGGAAAGGCCTTTTATTGGCTGCGCCGGGCCTTGAGTGCGCACAGCATATTCGGCAATTTTCCCCACCGCGTACTGGCGAATCGCTGTGCGATTAAGTAACCAACCCCAGCGGCTAAACGCAGGTTGATTAAATTGCCGCAGGCTTAAATTATCTTCCAGACTCATAGTGGGCACACAGGCATTGCGCAAAGGTTCCTCCGGCAAACAATAAAAACCTTCCGCCAGTGCCCGCTTCTGACTGGGCAGGTAATCCCGCCCGGCCACATTAATGTCACCGCTGGCTTTAGGCCGCTGGCCTGCTAAAGCCTCCACTAATTGTTTTTGCCCATTACCGGACACACCGGCAATACCGAGAATTTCACCGCCGCGAATACTAAAGCTGATATTTTTAATAGCATCTAATAATTGATCGTCCTTCACCGATAGATTATTCACCTGCAAGCGCACCGGCTGCTCCGCTAAGGTCTGCCGAGCTGGTGGCGCTTTTACCTTGTCGCCACCTAACATCATGTCGGATAGGTTTTCCGTGGTTACATCACAGGTGGCAACGCTTCCCACATATTTACCCTTGCGCAAAACAGTCACCGTATCGGCATACTGCATCACTTCGCGGAATTTATGGCTAATCATGAGTACGCTTAACTTGCCCGCCTGAGTGAGCGCATAAACTTTGCCCAAGACTTCATCGGCCTCTGTAGGGGTTAAGACTGAGGTAGGTTCATCGAGAATAAGAATTTTCGAATCCAATAATAGTTGTTTGGTAATTTCAACTTTTTGTTTTTCACCGACGGATAAATCCCGCACATAGCGGTTTAAATCAAATTGAAACGGCATGCCGTGCATTTTTTCTGCTAATTCATCTATGGCAGATTTCCAGGGGATCACAAGCGGCACATTCGGGCGCGAGAGCAGTATATTTTCCGCAATGGTCATATTAGGGATCAGGGTAAAATGCTGATACACCATACCTATGCCCTTAGCCGCCGCAACTTGCGGGGAAGACATCACCTCCTGTTTATTATTAAATAATAATTGGCCGCTATCCGGCTGGTAATAACCCATAATGCACTTAACCAAGGTGCTTTTACCGGCGCCATTCTCACCCAATAATGCGTGAAAGCTATGGTGTTTTAATTTAAGGCTTACATCATCCAGGGCGGCCACACCACCAAAGGCCTTGCTGATATTTAACGCCTCTAAAATAAATTCGGCCATTACAGCTGCTCCAGCTGTGCCAATAATGGCCCGCTGCTAGTAGTAGCACCAAATACACCGCCTTGCATTTTCACCATATTAATAGCCGCCTGATGATTGGCAGGGTCGGTGGCGGCGCAGCAATCTTCCACCATCAAACATTCATAACCGCGATCATTGGCTTCGCGCATAGTGGTACTCACACATACATCGGTGGTAATACCGGTGATAATTAAATTGCGCATACCCTGGGTGCGCAGAATTAAATCTAAATCGGTTGCACAAAAAGAGCCTTTGCCGGGTTTATCAATAATCACCTCACCGGGCAGGGGTGCTAATTCATCAATAATATTCCAGCCGGGCTCGCCTCTTACTAAAATGCGCCCACAAGGGCCAGCATCGCCAATACCGGCACCCATTTGCCTGCTACGCCAGCGTTTATTCGGCGGCAAATCCGCTAAATCCGGCCGGTGGCCTTCGCGGGTGTGAATAATATAAAAACCCTTGGCGCGCATCAGCGCTAATAGTTTTTTAATCGGCTCGATGGGTGCGCGCGTTAAACTGATGTCGTAGCCCATAGAGGCCACATAACCGCCGGGGCCGCAAAAATCGATTTGCATATCAATAATAATCAGTGCGGTATTAGTAGGCGTAATATCACCGTTATAGGGCCAAGGGTAAGGCGTTGCGGGAACATACATACAGGCCACTCCAAAAAACTTAAGTTATTTGACAAATTCACCGGGCAAGCCTTTGATGGTGCCGGTAGAGTTTGAGGTGGCAATCATAATTGCCAGAGTTAACACATAGGGCGCAGCATTAAATAAATAATAACCTGAGGTGACACCCACAGACTGTAAGGCAGGTCCTAAAGCCGCTGCGCTACCAAATAAAAAACTCGCATACAAGCATTTAATTGGGTCCCAGCGGGCAAAAATAACCAGCGCCACCGCCATTAAACCCTGCCCACTGGAAAGGCCTTCACTCCAACTGCCCGGATAAAACAGCGATAAATAACTGCCGCCCACCGAGGCCATAGCGCCGCCTACCACAGTGCTAAAAAACCGCAAACGATTAACCGATAAACCCATGGCTAATGCAGCATCGGCACTCTCGCCCGCAATACGCACGCGGTTGCCTGGCCGCGTGGATTTTAAAAACCAAGCGATAAAAGGTGCTAAGGCTACGCCGACAAAAAATAATAAATTAATATCCAAGGCGGATTTTAATACCGGCCAATCACTCCAGGCACCTAAACTAACGGACGGTAAATGCGGCGCACTCGGCTGAATAAAAGGTTTACCAAAGAAAAAAGCCAACCCGGTGGCAAATAACATCATGGCTATACCCAAGGCTATATCGTTGACCTTGGGGTGTTGGCATAAAAGTGCGTGTACAGCACCTAAAATACAGCCGCTGCCTGCGGCCGCCAACACGCCCAACCATGGTGAGCCGGTTAAATAAGACACCGCATAGGCGCTCATGGCACCCATAATTAAATTGCCTTCCAACCCCAAATTAATGCGGCCGGATTTCTCTGTTAAACATTCACCCAGGCTGACAAAAATAAACGGTGTGCCAACACGAATGGCGCCACCGATCACGGCTACCAATAGCACCCAAAGGCTGTTATCACTTGCGTCCATTTATCACCTCTTAAAAATAAACTCGCGCCACTCTATTAATTATCGCGCGCTATTACGCAACGCGAGGTTTGGATTGCAACCAGGCAAAGCGGCCATAAAAAATTTCGCTGGTGAGTATCACCATAAAAATAATGCCCTGAATCACGCCAGTGGTGGCGTCGGGCAAATCGTGATTACGCTGCAATAAACCGCCCGCCGCTTGAATACCACCTAATAAAATGGCGTAGGGAATAACCGCTAGGGGATTTTGCCGCGCTAAAAACGCCACCAAAATACCGGCGTACCCATAACCTGCTGCGAGCGATGAATTAGCGCGCCCTTGAATAGCTGCCACTTCTAACATACCGGCCACCCCGGCACAGGCACCACCAATAAAACAACTGAGCAAAATAATGCGGTTTAAGGGCAAGCCCACCAGACGCGCCGCCCGCGTATTGCCGCCGACCACATCCATGGCAAAACCTAGGGTGCTTAAACGGCACAACACAAATAAACCTACGCAGGCCGATAAACCATAAAAAATACCCCAGTGAATGGAGGTTTCACCAATGCTGGTGAGCATATTGTCATCACCGATGGAGGCGGTTGAAGGGTTATTTAAAGTGGCCGGATCTTTTAAAATACCCACCACTAAAAAATTTAATATGGCGATAGCGATGTAATTTAATAATAGTGAACTGATAGTTTCGTTCACCTGGCGAAAGGCGCGCAGCGCACCCACTGCTAAAATCCACAGGCCGCCGCATAGGGCGCCGGTTAATAACATCGCGGTTAACACCACATAAGCATTTAACCCCTGCAAGCTGATACCGGTTAAAGCCGCCATTAGGCCACCTACTACAAATGCGCCTTCACCACCAATCACTATGTAACCGACTCGGGCGGGCATAAGGGTGCAAAATGCGGTAAGCATTAAAGGAGTTGCCCGCACCAGGGTATTTTGCCAAGAAAACCAGCTGCCAAACGCACCCACATACAAACTGGTAAAAACGTCTACAGGCGATTGTTTGCAGGCCAATAAAAATACCGCCAATATCGCCGCTGACACAAACAATGCCGCCAGAGAAATCAGCCAGGTTTCACGCAGGTTCTGCATAAGCAGCCTTCCTCAAAATAAATATAAAACTCACATGCAGCAATTTTACCAAAAAATAAATGTATCCATTCACAACATCCTATTACCGTCCCTGCATGAGCGATAGATTGCGGTGAATTTAGCCAAGCGGAATCACTTCGCGGTGCAGCAGAGGTGAATACAGGTTATTTCAGACCGTCAAAAAGAGGGACCTTTTTGACGAGCCTACACGGATGTATTCACGGCGTGTCTGAAATAACCTGTATTCATCACTGCGTGGATTGCACGAGCTCAAAAAATCCGGAAAAAATTAACTATTTTTTAGCACACACGAGAATTCAATTTTTTGACATGGTTCGTCGATAGCCCTCGCGGCGTGATTGAGCTACACGCCCTTTATTCCAGTCACGCCACGAGTATTAGGCCAAGCACCTTATGACTTAGCCGACCCCACCACGCCCTCCACCAACCAATCCATGGATTCCAGTGCTATGTCTTTTTGGCCGTAGGATTTACCGGCGGGAATCACTTCTTTGCCTGTGTTATCTTTAATGGGGCCTTGATACACCACAAAATCCCCCGTCATAAATTGTTTAATTTTGGCATCTGCAGCGGCTTTAGCCGCATCGCTGACTACTTTGCCGTAGGGCGATACTTTGACTATGCCTTCTTTAAGGCCGCCGCGCATTAAATTGGGAATGGGTTTGCCGTCTTTAAGCAGTGCGGCATACTCTAAATACAACTGGCTCCAATTCCATTCGGCGCCAGTTAAAAAACCTTTCGGGGCAAGCGCTGCATTATTGGTGTGATAACCGCAGGAAAAAATTCCGCGTTTTTCTGCTGTTTCCACCACCACTTTGGGGCTATCCACATGGCAGGTTAAAACATCCACGCCCTGGTCAATTAAACTATTGGCCGCTTCTGCTTCTTTAACTGGGTTAGACCAGCCGCCGGTAAATACTACGGAGGTGGTAATTTTGGGGTTAACGCTGCGCGCCGCCAGGGTAAAACTATTAATATTGCGCAGCACCTGCGGAATCGGCATAGCGGCAATAAAACCTAACTTGCCGGTTTTACTCATATGGCCCGCCACTAAACCACTGATATATACCGCCTCATCTATGTAACCAAAATAACTGCCGACATTTTTAGGGTGTTTGGTTTCATCCCACAGGCCACCACAGTGTAAAAACATTACTTTGGGGTATTTTTTGGCGTATTTTAAAATGTGCGGGTCAAAATACCCAAAAGAAGTCGGGAATAACACTTGAGCGCCGCTTAAGTTAATCATGCTATCCATGGTTTTTTGCACTTCGATGGTTTCCGGCACGCGCTCTTCGTCTACCGCTTTTACCCAATCGAGTTTGGCCAGTGCCGTTTTGCCCTCAAAATGCGCTTGGTTGTAGCCGTAATCATCGCGCGGGCCGACATAAATAAAACCCATGACCACTTTATCTTTATCGCCAGCAAATACCTGCGGTGCTCTTACACCGGCATAAGCCGCTGCCCCCAAGGCCGTTAAGCGCACAAAATCCCTTCGGCGCAAAGGTGGCAGCGCTGTTTTGGGCGCAGTATTCTCGTCTTCACACACATCATTTATCGAACTATTCATAAAGCCATCCTCAGGTCAGGCTGTTAGTTATTTTGCGTTGTTGGTTAAGCACTCAAAGACAAAAAATGGTCAAAAAATCCACTTAATCATCGCCTGCGCCACATCTTCATCAATATCTTTCAGGCCGAATTTATTGCGCCATATTTGGTATTCAATACCCATTTGTAAGGTGCCCTTGGCACCCCAGGCTTTGCCTACATCCACCAACAAACGCGGTGCGGTAATAATGTTATTCTCAGCATGATCCATACCGAAGGCGTAATCAAAAAAGCCTTCAAAAGCAAAATCCACGCTACCGAGGGAAAAGGGCGTTAACCACACGAGGGTTACCTGGCTACCCAAGTCTTTACCCTCGCCTATTTCATTGCGAATGTAATAGTTAATTTGCGCCACCGGGGTGTGTGGAATATTTAAATCCACCGCCAGGCCGTACAAATTATTGTGAAAGCCTTGGCCAATTTCCGCTGTAGCGGTAAATAACACGTCTTTGATTATGCCTGCCGACATATCCATACCGGTAAGCTCCGAAAAACTTAAGCGTGGAGAAATTTCGCCGTAATAAGAAGTGGGTTTATTCGGGTCGCCCCGGTCGCTATTGGTGATATCAACAAAAAAGAAATTATCGCCATATTTCCAGCCGTTGACGTGTTCTAGGGTAATAACTGAACTGCTCACCTCAGTGGAGCCGAGATTGCCCTCACCATCCACACCAATTTGTGCATAGGTATCGCCATATAAATATTGCACATTCGTCGAACTCCATTTTGCCGCCCCAGCGCTAGCACCTGGGGCCGTAAAGCCCAGGGCTAGCGCCATAGCGGCGGCAATCAATGTCTTACCCTGTACACGCGCCTGGGGGGCGCTAACCTGAGCCTTAAACTGCAAAGAAACCTGTGTTGGCATAATCAAACCTCATGCAATTATCTTGTATATCTGGATGGATACTAACTTGTATACAAGATGCAGATGCTGCGCCAAGAGACCGAATGGAGGCTAAAAAACCCGCTAAATCAATCGGTTGGCTAGAGGTATGGGGCTTTCACCTGCGGCGCTCAGCAAGCCGTTTGGCGGCCCGTTTTTAGTTCATGATTAGCCGCTGCGCCCTATTTTTGCGCGCAGCGTTTGACTTGCTTTATGGGGAATGATGCATAACACTGCTGATTCCCTGTTCTATCGAAACATGTGCCATGGAGCCAAAACCCAACGCGCAAGAAATTTACGAGCGCCTGCGCAGCATGATTATGTCGCTGCAATTAATGCCGGGCAGCCGCATTACTGAAAATCAATTGGCCGATTTTTTTAATGTCAGCCGCACGCCTATTCGCGCGGCGCTGCAACGCTTAGAAAACGACAATCTTTTAAGTATTAAAGCCAAACAGGGCTGTTTTGTACGCACCATTGATATGGTACAAATCAGCCATTATTACGATGTGCGCGTGGCGTTGGAGAATTTAGTATTGGTAGAAATTAGCCAACTGCGGGATTTAACTGAGTTACACAAATTGGCCGCACGCTGGGACCCCAACACATTATTCTACGGCCTGGATATTACGCCGGAGTTAAAACAAGCGGAGGAAGATTTTCACCAAGAGCTAGCGGACATTTCCCGCAACTCTGTATTGGCCGGTTACATTGCCGATATTAACGACCATATCCGCGTGGTGCGTTTATTGGGGTTTCCTAATGAAAAAAGTGTTATAGACACCTATGAGGAACACTTTCGCATTTGCAATTATCTACTGCAACACAACCTTGCCTCAGCGCAGGATGAAATGACCAACCACATCCGCAAAAGCCAGGACCAAGCGAACCGGGTGACGTTGCATCAGATTTATAATAATCGGCAGATTTTGAAGTTTGATTAGAGGGTGGGATTTAAAAAACTGGATAAGTGTGACGCCAGAAACTTAAATACAGCAGAAAATCGGCTACCCCGGATTGCGCTGCGCTTCATCAGGGCTACACCTAGAATTTATCTGCGGCTATTTGTCCACGCCAATCAAAAGAGCGTAAATAAATTATCTCAGGCGCGTTCGTTCACAAAAACAAATTGGCTATCTTGGTCCCATATCCAATCATCAGTCGCTCTATAGCCGCGCAGCCATAGATGGTTATCACGATTCTGCAAATAGAATCCGCGCGGAAAATGTTCGCCTCGGCCAGGTCGAGCAGATGATACAGTCAGCATTGGCCCCTCGTGCTGATCAAGATAATGCAGCCTAAGATGCACTGCCACCACCAGCGGGCACACGCTTAAGCCAAAGCCTTCTGCAGCCTTGGTGATGGCTGCGTAAGTTGCAGGGCCTTGCAGTTCTAACGCATGCAGGGGAAGCGCAACCAGATTCACAGCCAAACGCTCGCCGGGTGTTTGTAAACCATCATCCATAAACAACATAGTCGCAAAGGCATTCATAGCAATTTTTTGCTTCGCAAGTGCGTATAAGAGGTCATTTTTATCAACCCCGCCCCAGTCTAAAAACCAATTTTTTTCAAATTTCATATTTCGCTTCCAAGTGTAAATTCAGCACGCGAGTACTCAAGTAAGCTATGACCGAACCCGGATTGCGCTGCGCTTCATCCGAGCTACGCTCAATTTCACGGCGCCTGCTTACACCACACCAAACAACGATTATTCGCGGGCATTTCATAATCCTGCATTAAATACAGTCCACCGGCTAAGGCCAAAGCGTTGATTGCGACAAAATCCCGAATGCCCATATGTGCTGCTTGTTCTTTTAAAAACTCATCAAAGCGTTGATTACTGTCGCTGGTAAAAACACCGTTATAATTAAATGGGCCGTAAAGCGCAAATACTCCACCGACAGGTAAATGTTTGGCCACCTCAATAATCATTTTTTGCGTGAGATGCCAGGGCATAATATGCGCAGTATTAGCGGAAAATACCGCGTCGAACCCGGCGGGCCACTGGGGGTTGTGCAGATCAAACACAATGGCGGGCAATAAATTAGGGCTGGGGTAAGCGCTATGCCACTGGGCGATAGCCGGTATATTTACGGCGAGATCCGCGCATTGCCAGCTTAAATGGGTTAATGCGGGCGCAAAAAATACCGAGTGCTGGCCGGTGCCTGCACCAATTTCCAACACCTGGCGGGCTTGTTTAAAAACCTCGCGCAGCACAGCTAAAATAGGCTGTTTATTATTTTCGCAGGCCTGTGAAAAAGGTAAATTCATAACACCTCGCACTTATTAACCCATATTTTTATGTACTGTTGAGCTATGCCGCAGCAACCAGGCACCCCACACTATAAGCCCCAACAATACACCCGCCATTATTGGCCACTGCCACAGCAGTGCTTGCACTAAATTATTCGTATTCTGCTGGCTGGCGCTGGCGGCTAATAATGCGGAAAATCCAAGGCTCATTACTCCATAGCCTAAATTAAATACCAGGCCTTTTACCGACAACACAGTGGCACGGTTGGCATTATCGGCGGCTTGGTGAATCGCTTTACTCAGGGTAAAGCCTAAAAAACCCATACTGAGCATTAATAGGCTGGCAGGAATTAAACCCCACAAGGGCCAGGCGGGAATCAGTGCAGCGAGCAACACTAACACAGCCATTGCCGTGATATTTATATTAGCCTGCGGGCTTAAACGCTGGTTTAAATATTTAGCCAGCGAGGGCACCGCTATACCGGCTAAACCCAGGCCTGCGCCTACAATACCAAAGCTCCATTCCGGCAAGTCGATTAAACGGTAATAACTGCTGTTGATGGTGGCGAAATTGCGTACCACGGCATCGAGCACCAAACCGGTTAATACCAATACACGCAATAATTTTTGCTGCCATAACCAGCGGGCGCTATCGGCGATAATACCGATTAACGTGGTGAGGCTTAGCGGTGGCGTATGGCGCGGTGGCTCACGCATACTAAAGCTCGCCCACAAACAGATAAATGCCTGGCACAACACTAATATTATGGGCAAACGGTGCGCCGCTTCTGCGCTGAGCGCCCAAGCATCGGGGATTAATTTATTTAATTGGCTGGGGTCATATAAAAAGCCGCCTAATAACATAGCAATTACAAAACCTGCCGAACGCCAGCGCATGGCATCGGCGAGAATTTTATCCCAGGCCTGGCTGCGGTTTTCCTCCGGCAGGGAATCATAGGCGAGGGCTTCGTCGGCGCCGCTGGCGCAGGCTTCGGATAGGCCTGAACACAATCGGTTCAGTACACACAAGGCCATTAAAATGCCGCCGCCCTGCACGGGCGCTACTACCAAACAGAGCATTTCAATAATCATCAGTAGCGCAGCAGTAACAAGTAAATTGCGCCGCCCCCAGGTATCGGCAAGCGCACCCGAAGGCACTTCACAGAAAAATATGGTCAAGGCCCAAATTAAATTCAGCAGCACAAACTGCTCAAGGCTTAAACCCAAATCCAAAAACAAAACGGCTAATACTGGGTAATAGGCCCGTGCATTGTAAAACACGGTAAAAATAATATAACGACGGGGGTTGCCCGCCAGGCAAGCAGGTTGGGAAAGGGTCATGGGTAATCGTGCGCCGAGTGAATTGGCTGAAAAAAGTGCCGCAATTGCGCGGCACCTATTAATTATTCTTGGGGTAAATAATTTGCCGCAGCTTTTACCACCAAGCCTTCATTATCAAAGAAAAACACTTCGGTTACTCGGCCGCTGATACTGTGATAATGCAAAATCACACTATCGGCGCCGACAAAAACATCAACAACTGAAAATTTTAATTCAGGAATTATGGTTAAGGCCTTGGCCCAATAGGCCGCAACCGCCGGTTTGCCCCGCAGCACGCCCGAGGGCTCCCCCGCTATGGCGGCAATTTTGGGCGAGGACATAACAAAATCCTCGTGATAGTGGCGAAGAATTTCCTCTAAATTGCGCGCATTCCACGCATCCACCCAGTGCTGCGCAAAATTGCGCGCAAATTCTATAGTCAACATGGCGCCTCTACTTAATTAATAGTTAAAATTGCTTAAGGGCACCTCCGGAAATCCACTTTTCGCGCCCTCGCTTCGTTATTTTCGTGCTCAATCGGTCATTTATACCGCATAAACTCCCTCATTCGGCTTTGGCATCCTGCGTCGCTCTACCTCCTGCATCCATGCAGTCGTCCGCGCGAAAATG